>ENA-UOTX01000375-UOTX01000375.1-compost-metagenome-genome-assembly--contig:-NODE-375-length-48836-cov-15.022375_pt1 | contig 48836 bp, 41 predicted proteins | sample MGYA00238143_ERZ746982 | MGnify/ENA primary metagenome ERZ746982 (study PRJEB28758, sample SAMN06268862) | compost metagenome | isolation source: single cell | place: USA: California, Emeryville, Joint... | reverse complement strand
AGAGGGAAAGAACTTGCTCATAATATAATATGATGGGGTTTCATAAAGTAACACTTCACTATTTGATTTCTATCGAATAAGTAGACTTTCCCCTTCTAAAAAAGAGAAGGACTAATTAGCTTTTTGATAGAAAAGAATATAAGCTTCAGTTTCCGCTACCTCTTTTGAGGATATCTTCCGGACCTGCTCATCGTCACACGAATACCACTAGTAACCATTAAGCTCATGCTATCTATCATATTTCGATACTTCATCTCCACGTTTAGTCAAAGCGATATAATGCCCAGAATTATCCGATCCAACATGAGCAACGACTCCTTTAAGAGTGTATTTAATTACGCCGTCGCAGTGTCTGTGAATCAATTATTAGTCAAAGAAATCATATCAAAGAGAAAAGCCATACTTCCTCAGATTCACAGAATTGATTGGAAATGACATAAAAGTCGATATCTTCTTCTTGGTTGGCAGGATTCGGAATCTTTTTAGATGCAGAACCAGTACTGTGGGAATTTTCTCTAAGGTCATCTTCCTCAGTGCTCTTGTTGTCGTTTTGCAAATCTTACAGTCGTATAAGTCTGTCAACTCTTCCTGCTGGAAATAAAAGCGAAGGCAATCCTCTAAACTCCTCATCTGTTCATTTAAGGACAGAGAAAGGTCAAATGACGGGTCGAGTGTATAGAAGTCGTTCCCACAGCCGCTGCAAGTGACTCTAGAGCCAAGTTGTCCACCAAATGTTTCTTCCACAATAGAATTGGCGTGCGATTTGGGCTTCTTCGTTTCCTGTGAATTAAGCGCTGACTCTTGCTTGGGGACTGCTTCCTCATGCAATTTTGAAATCAACTGCAAGAAGAACTCATGAGCATCATGCTGTTGGTGATGATTGAAAGAATCGAGAGCTAATAATTTCAAGGCTCTCGCACTGCTGGTTTTACCTTCCCTTAGATCTTTTATAATGTCTAAAAATCCCCTTGTATACGGTCCAGCTCCACCAAAACTACTGTTTCTTTGAACCAGTCCTTCGATAAAACAGTCCAAACCCATTAACGCCTGTACCACTGCGTTTAGATAGCAGAAATACAACTCGTTTGTTATCCCTGGAGGTCGCAGTCTCTCATATTGAGTTACATCTCCTCTAAAGAACTCTTGTTTATTTTTCATTGATCTTTTGTTTTGAATGTTGTTGTCCTTAATCATTACTTCATGACTTGCTCCGTACATCTTCTTAATGAATCCCCATAATATTTCATTGATTTGAATGTACTCTCCTTGGAATTCCCTGCAGCTCAGGATCGCTTCTGCTATTTGACCATTGTCACATGTTTGAGGCTCGTTTTTTTTCGCATTGGTTAAGAACTCTGAGTAGTTATCAAACCAGCGAATGTCCACCGCAAAAGTCTTTTCTGTTTTGATATCATAATATTTCTGAATAAAACTGAGTTCTGCTTTTTTTCTAAGCCCCAACATTTCCAAAACGCCAAGAAAACTCACAAATTTACCTTTCTTTGTCTTTAAACGCTCTCAATTTGCAAATTAGTTCATCAATTCCATCAATTATCGCCCTTAAATTGTTGGCCTAGCCAAATTTAATGAGATTTGCATATTGTCGATGAATCTACTGAATTGGAGTTCTCAAGGCATTTTTGGTTTGTTTGCTTGCCAGACTGCTTTGTCTTCAAATTTTCGTGATTCGGTTCCATTGCTATTTCTCCACTGATCACAATATGTTTTAGCATTCCTCAGCAAAAGTGGTTTGAGGATTACCTTATTTGATTCGGAAAGTCCGGTACATATAATGTATTATCGCAGCTTCAAATATGATTTAGGATTGGTGTTTCGAGGTGAATTCTACTTTTCGATGCTTTCAGAAGTACTTGGAGGTTTTTCCTCCAGATTTTCGGTTTGTTTAGTGTCATCCACCTTTCAAAATTAAAAAATTAAACGAATATCCAGGTGAGTAGACTTTTTTAGTTCTGTATTGGATTTCTCGCCGAGCTCTCTTTGAAGAGCAGGAGAAGAAAGTTTTGAATAGATCTAACATTGAGCTGAATTATCGCAAAGATTGGCCCGTTTAAATAAAAATTCGATAAAATCGCGGAAATTCAAAGATTAATGGACAGGGTGTTAATTTCTTATTTCAATTTAAATGTCGTCGCTAACTTCCTTCTAAATATATTTTTCTTTATAAACTCGTCTTTCGATGCAAAAATCGTCTAGAAGCTTAAATCGCCGGATTCTCGTTCAAAGGACGTCATAGTTACCAGGTTAGATTCGTACTTAGTTTGGATAGTTTAAATGGTGCGAATTTGCAAATCATACAAATGAAGTAAATATGAGAATTGACATTGGGAAAATGCTTAGAAAATTGTTAGAGTAAAAAAAAAAATTGTTTGATGAGCACAAGGCACTGAAATATTCTGATGAATATAAAAGAACAGTGTAGTCGACAAGTTTTCAGATTATTGGACTGAAATAGAAATCCAATGATTCAATATTCCATCATTTATTCCATTCATGTTACGCCAATAGCTTTTAAAAGATATGATTTAGTACTGAAGTCTTATACACTTCAAGTTGATCAATGTTACCTGTAAAATGATATTAGTTACTTGCTGTGCATTCATCCTGCATGTATGAAAAATTTTTCAAGAATTCATATCGGGTTAAAGTTTTTCCTGACCTTGAGTGTACGTATAGACACACTTATTCAAAGATATTCAATGATTGTTTAGGCATTTCATCTTTGTATTCAGTTTGTAAAGCAATTATTACTCGCAATTTTGTAATCTCCTGATGATTAACTAAATAAGGCTCAGAATACACCTGCAACCCTGGTCACGTTTATTTTGGCGCGGAACGAGAGTGGGATTGCACTTCCTATCTTAAGCAATCTGAAGTTGTTATAACTAGCATAGAAATTTATTTAAGACAGGACGCGATCGCAGTATTCTTATAAAATTAACTTTCTGATCGAAGTTGAGATCTGAAACGGACTAAGTGTTGATATTTGGAGAATGTGTTTTTGAGAACTTATAGGAATTTTTTGTTACATTTTTTGAGAGCAAGACGCAGAAGGTTAACCTAAAATACTTTTTATAAATATTTGTATTTTCATAGATTGGCCCTAAAACTCACAATGGCGGTAAAGACGTGAACTAATGTATCATCTATTGAGTCTTGCAATCGAAGAAGTTCTCTTGGAAATACATTGTGCTTGCATAAATGTATATGTTACAATTTGATCGAGGTCCATTATTTTGTAAAGCAACGAAGATACGATAAAATGGAGAGAGTTTCAAAGGCTGAAAAAGTACTGTAACACTTTCGCGAAACAATTTTTGGGATTAATATAGTATATTAATATTTGGCCAACGCATTCTGACAGCTGTCACTCCCTCACCACCGATATTATTGTATGATAAATCTAGTGTTGTAAGATTGGTGCATGAGGTATTCTTGCTTAATTCTCTCGCTCCCTCATCACCAATTTTATTCCATTGTAAATTTAATGTTGTAAGATTGGTCCATGAGGCATTTTTGCTTCATGCTGTTGCTCCCTCCGCACCGATATTATTGTTCCATAAATTTAGTGTTGTAAGATTGGTCCATGAAGAATTCTTACTTAATGCTAAAGCTCCCTCACCACCGATTTCATTGAAAGATAAATCTAGTATCGCAAGATTGGTCCATGAGGTATTCTTGCTTAATGCTAAAGCTCCTTCAACACCGATATTATTCCCAATTAAATTTAGTGCTGTAAGATTGGTCCATGAGGTATTCTTGCTTAGTGCTGTCGCTCCTTCAACACCGATATTATTATTTTGTAGATTCAAGACGCTTAGATTAACCCATTTTGTCATAATCTTGTTTATTAGAAACATCATGTCTTCAGAATTGAGCGCATTATCTGCAATATTGATTTCTAGTTTGCAATCTTCTTTGAGTAGTTGTTTTCTTCTTGCACTCTTAATCTCTTTGAACTCTTCAATTCCTGGCCTTACATTCACATTGCTATCCATCATTCTTTTCAATAGTTTCTTCAACTCCTTTGACATGCTCTCAAAACTCTTCCCAAAAAGCAACCCTTTCAAAGTTTCTTCAAATAAAATTTGCTTCTTGCCCTCCATTTCTCTTAATTCTTTTATGGTTTCGGGGTGAATTCCATTTAGCTCGAGAATACTCAATCCTAAACTGAACATCTCTTTGGGTATTAATAAGGAAGGTGATCGCTTTAGAGTTGTACCCGTTTGTGCTAACAACTGATCTCCACTCATGAGTGCTGTTAACCAATCTCCAACAAAGTAAGCACCACTCTCTTTGAATTTATAGATGCTATTTGGTACAAGAATACGACTGCAATCCGTTATTTTCATCTCTTTTGAGAGAAATTCCACATCTAAAAGCAAGTCCGAAATCATATTCTCAATACATTTAATATCACTGAACTCATTTGGCTTCATCCCTGCTTTACTCTCTTCATTCATCATCGAATCTTGAATCTTCTGGATTTGGTAACTTAAAGGTGCGTAAGATAGGGCTGCAAATGCCATTTTCTGGTCATTTATTTCAAAGGAGTCAATAAGCACACTTTTCGGATCAATTGAAACAAGATGGAGCAGTTCTTTAATAAAGAGGGTCGCAGCAGCGTCAAAGTTTTCCTTGACAAAATCAGAATTGAAGTTAAAAGCTCTGATTGTATGACTTGGATTCGGTGCATATTTCGATTTGCCTTCATAAAGGTGATACAGAGATGTTTCTGAGACGAGTTTAACGTCTGAGTAACTGATTATGATGTTGGCAGTAAGAAGGTTATCTTCTTCGATGAATTGGCTGTTAAACATGATGTAAATTCGAACGAAATGAGACAGATTTTGTGTTGGTCTTTAAAAAGCTGTGAGTTGGATTTATTTATTAATTTAGAATAGCGAGGACTTCAAATGTTTATCGATTTTTAATTTGTTGGCTAATCCTTTCTGATCATAGCATTTCACTAGTTAGAATTAATAATTCAAAAAAGAATGTAAAATCAACTTTGCGAGTAGCTTTTAGGTAAGATTGCCACTTAGAAAGTTCGAACACCAAAGTCAGAACTATGATATCTCTAAAGGCAGAATACTAGCCGTACAATCTCTTATTATCCAGTAGAAATTCTGGTAAGCAGAATTTGTAAATAAAAGGCCAAAAGTGTGAGGATGAAATCGTGTTGACTACTATACTTAATCATTAAAACCCTCTAAAAGTAAATTTGTCAGCAAATTTATATGAATTACTTCTTTTTGGGAATAATTTATTCTTTACAACTTACTTCTGATGACGTGAATGCAACGACTCACATACAAATGAGAAAATAAAGGGAAAGAATAAATAATTGAAGTGATACATAAAAAAATTATCACACGTTATTGAAAAACATATTATTTTCCCCGAACCCAACAAATAATTTCGAGTTTTTATCTCCAAGTGAATTATAGAAAATGTAATCGCTGAGTTGCTCCGCTGTAAGATCCAGCGACTAATGACGAGAGAAAATTTGATGAACAACTAAATAAACGAAGTAATACCTGTTGGACGTTGAGATATGCAGTTTTCTCGGCCTTGATCGAATTGTTTTGGGCTTGAGCCTATAAAAAACAATCGGACATTCACTTCCCACATTGTAAATGGAATTTTTACCTCAGCTCCCTGTCTAATCGCATAAGCGTTAGCTGCTGCCGTCGCGTTCGTAATCGTCACATTCTGATCAGCCTCCGATTTCATGATCTCAATTTGTTTCCTTATAAGCGTCGCGTTTTGCTCAAACATCTTTATCTGGGTGTTTTGCTGCTCGATCTGAGTATCAACGATCGACGACTCATAAGATTCCGGCAGCTCGATCTGTATTATCTGCAAATACCTGCATCGAGCGTAAGCCGCTGACAGATCATCATCAAGATTTTCCCGCATCTTCTCGGCAATCTCTGTTCTACTCATCTATACAAGTAAATCCAACGCTGTAGCCCAAATGAAAGTAGAGTTCTCATTTACCCAATACTGTGGGGCATTATACGAGCCAGCCGTTTGGAGAATAACATCTCTAGCTATACGAATGAACGTTTGTTCGTAGTTCACATTTGCTAGAGTGTAAAGAGCCGGAATCTGGTTTGGAATCAGTTCGTATTGGAAAGCGACGTGTAGTCCGAGGGCGAGACCCTCACCTGTTCTTGTTCTGAGAGGTTCAGCTGGAATTGAAATAAAAAATTAAGATTGTTGGCTTGGAAAAGGGCTTCTGAATGTACCATTGGCTGCCTTTCGGTTAGAGAACTCGATTGTTTTTAAAGTACGAGGGAACGTGACAAAATTAGTGAAAACTCCGATGATGTATCGACCTCCATCATAAACTTCAAATGTTAAAATAAAAACGGATAAGTTATTTCGTTTATACGGTAAGCTTACTTGTAGTATTGTCAATGGACTTGGTGAAAGCGTTGTACTTCAAGCCCCACTCAGTGGGCTCGACGGAGCTCCAGGAGACTGCGAATAGGATGATACCAGTGAATATAATAACACCGCAGCAGCCGACTCCGAGTTTGATTTTATCTTCACGAGACATCGAGGAATAAAAACGAAAAATTATTGGTATTATTAATTTCATTCGACTGGAAGCTAATTAAACTGAAAGTACTACGTCAGAAGGACAACTAAAGCTCATTGCGCAGTAAATCTATAATGCGATCTTTACTTCTTCATTGTTTTTTAAAGAATTAAGAATAAAAGCCAGATCTGAGAATGTCAGGCCACATGCTGAGGATTTATTAAGGGGTTTTGGGATTTAAGCTGTTTTCTTTGGCTTCACGTCGACTTAGCATTGGAATCTATGACTTAAATTAAAACGTTTTTTTTCCTTCATTATTATAAGCAAATAATGCATGAATAAACATGAAGCGTCCTGAAAGGAAGCTTCAAGTTCAAGGTTCCAAGCTATTGCCGCACTACTCCGAAGTAAAATTCCCTTCTTCAGAGTATTAGACCTCATTCAGAAGGTTTTTGTTCATCATGTCGTTACCATAATCTGTCCTACAAACCCTATTCTATGCCTAATCTATGGACATATTCATGCTAGTTCACTTTAGCATCTATGCTTAATCCTACACAATTCCTTTTACAGCATTGTTTTCACTTATAATTAGCTATCCAATCAAATACCAGTTTTTGAGTTCCTTCTGTCTAGAGCTACTTTCCCAATAAGATCCTTCAATAAAACTTATTTAAGAATCCCAAGTAGACATCTCAGAACAGCATTTCTTTCAATGAATCCTATTACAATTGGTAAACGACAATACCGATGATGCCTCACTATACTGCTTTGCTTTACTAGAAAATGATCTCCCTGATAACCCAGCAAAAAAGATGAAAATATACAGTGAAGAGATCCGTAAAGATAGAAGGTAATCACAATCCACGTTTTTGCCAACTTCATCTTCTTTAGACATCAGATTCTAGCGAAGCGAAGAGTCGATTTTTCTCTTAAACTGGCCGGGCAAGGAAATATGTCCAACGAAAACGACAAAGAGCAAGATATCAAAAAACTACACGAAGAAATGGCTGAGAAATACAAAGAACCGGCTAAAAATCTCGTCAGTGGCGACCTTTCGCAGCAAGAACTCGCATTGGCAGCTTTCCAAAAACTCGCTGAGACTGGTAATTCTAATTTCATTACAGTCATTTGAGACGCTGTTTGCCCAGACCCTGACTTCACTTTGGCAATGCCATACAGAGATGACTTGATAGTAGCACTACTCGAGCATACGATTAGAGAAGGAGGCTCGAAAACCAACGTAACCTCTTTTCGATTTGATTTGGGATTTTAGCATTACATTTTAGATTTTAGCTGCAAAAACCATTGCGAATGTGTCATCAGGCTGTGAAACCAACTGCAAATTACTAATTGATAAAGGATTCCATAAATACGCATTGAGGGCAATGGAGGTGTTTGGAAACGAAATCGCAGAACATGTATCTAAAGTTGCTTTTTGGGTTGATTGACAGTTCGTTTTAGATGCTGCTGGGTTTGGGAAATCTCGTCGGAGAGTCGGTACAATATCGTGATTTTTGCATCGAGTTTGGCCTCGGAGGCTCGCTCATCGAGTATATATTGAGATTTAATTCAAGGAACGGAGTCTGGGCGCTTTGCAATTTTGCTCGAGGAATCCCGCCGCCAAGCCCGCTATTTTGTGCGAAAGCCTTCCCGATTTTAATCAAAAAAGCCACTGCTAAGACCGAAGACGCTAACACGTTAGAAATGGCTCAAGATTGCATGTGGACTCTTGATGAGCTCACGAGTAAGTACCTCTTCCGGTTATTTGACCCTAACATATCAAAAACAGCGAGACCAGAAACCATCACTTTGATTATCAATGAAACCAATTACTTATTTGAACTTGCTGAAGCATTTGGGTAATATAAATCCAACGTAATTTACTCTAAAATATTGTCAAGTCACGCAAGGAAATATTCGATTATCCAGCCTTTGTTCCAGGTTTTTGAGAACCTTCTCGCCTCGAAAGCAAAAGCGTGTTTAGTAATGAAAAATTGCTTGCTCATTGAATTAATTGGCTGTTCAATAGGAATTTTTCGTGAAATATTTGCTGCCGAAATTCGCTGAAAAGATCTCGGTGATTCTCGATGAGAAATACCGCCTCAGCATCTGCAAGATAATACAACTAGCTGTGACAATGGATCCCGCTGTGAATAGCGCCTTGATTGAGACTAGTATGGTTATACCTCTTATCAAAATGATCGGGACTGACCATAAGGAGGTGATTTGCTCTAATGAGGCTAGAAATAATTTACATGAGTATAGGTATCGAAAGAAGCAAGCGCGATCCTCAACAAGTTTGTGAAATCCGGAACTTATGATCAAATTGAAAAACTCGTTAATTTAGGGCTTTTAGAGTCGGTTTGCGACTCGCTATGGGATTCTGATATGTTTTTGGTGTTGAACCTCTTGGAAATTGTTGAAGGTGTGCTTGCGAAGGGGATGATGAATCAAAGCACCTATTTTTCTGATAAACTTGAAGCGGTTGGAGGCATTTATAAGTTAGAACAGCTGCAGGATTCGCATAATGATAAAATTTACAAGAAATCGCTGGCGATTTTAGAAAAATTCTTTGATACAGAGGAGTTATAGGCCTATGGATCCATAAAGATGCATTTTAGAGTAAAAGTTGAATAGTGTTTGTGTATATCGAGTCGTTATGAATCAATAAAAAAATCTTTTTATCTCTTTATCTCCAAACCAATAGCGGTAGTTTGGAAGGTCAATAGAATCAAATAGTCATTTTGCAAAGCTCATTGATAGCGTCAACCCATTTCTGAGCTGGGTGGTCAAGCGACTATATAGGTTGATTAGGATGTGGAATGAAGGTGAAGAATTACCTTAAATGTGTACTTCCGCGTCGGGATTAATACGTGGAATTTGGTTTTGCTTTCCAATTGTATGCTCGTGTTTGAGGTAAGAGGAATTTCGTTCTTGAGAGAATAGTGATGAGAATATAGCTGTTAAAGAATGCTTCAATAGTACCTTCAGTTGGTTGGTGTTCGGATCAATATACTTGAGCTTAGGCTCATTGGTGAGCACAAGTTGGCGGGGCTGGTAGAAAAGATAAGAGGATTTCTTATCGACGCGTCCAGTTAGTAAGATTTTATATGCTTTATTATTTGTGGTTGATGAGGTTAGAGGTGTGCTGAGGAAGTCTTGCAGAGAGAGTTTAACTTCTTCGTCGAGGATAAGAGAACTGGGTTGTCTTGGCCGAGAGAAGCAGAGTTCTCGAGGTAAACTGTCGATCGCTGACATTCTCTTGCCTAGAGTAACCGACTGGGATAAGGGAGATTTTTGATTGAATATGGAATTGAATGCGATCCCTTTGAAGAAAGGATGACTCTTCAGTGCATTATAATCGTTTTTTGAGCCTGATTGATAGTGAGGTCGTCAAATAATAAAAAGCAGCAGTGCATCATACCAGGTCCGTCTGCACCGAGTCTGTCATATGGGTTTCGGCACAACAGCTTTTGTATTAAGTCTTTCGCAATCAAATCAATTTGCTAATGATCGATGGAAATCAAACAGAAAGTTTGAATTGAGTTATTACCGAAGGCCAATTAATGTTAGCTTGTCTGATCTTCTGAAAAAGCAGATACTCATTTTGTGCATTAAAGGGCATTTTCCCCGTGACCATAAGAAAAATGGAACAACCTAATAAATAGCTCCTCTCATGTCAACCTCAGTTATGTTTACCAAGAGCCCAGAGGTCAGCAGGTGCAGAACACTGGTTCTCTTCAAGCAATTCTGGCGATACATAATAAGCTGTTCCAACAAAGGTGGACCGCTGTTCTATCCTTCTCTTCAAAGTCAATTTCTCAGAGTCATTATTTCTAATTTCGTCTTTCAGAGGCTTTGCAGTCCCGAAATCTATTGCTTTTAGGTGCCCTTCTTCAGTGAGCATAAGATTTTCAGGCTACAGTATAGAGATGTTAGAATAGAGAGAATCATTTGAATTACCTTGAAATCTCGATGTGCAATGCCGTTTGTGTGAAGGTACTCCAATATTAACACCATTTCAGCTGCTAAAAACCTCGCTGCCTCGTCTCCTAAGGGTCCTTTCATAAATAAGCAAGAGTTTTTTTATTTCCATCGAACCTTGTTATTGATACCTTGCTTTTTCAGGTAGTCAGCTAAAGTTCCACCAGGGAGAAAATCCATCAATAGATATATTTTCTGCTTATCTTCGAAAGCAGCATGCAGCTTTACGACTCCATGATGATTGAGTTTGCTCAAAGCGTATCTTTCAGCATCAACCTGATACTCTTTTTTCTCCTAACACATGGATAGTTCTCAATCGAAGGTGAAAAATGTTATTCTACTCTCTTCAGAAAGGCTTTGTCAATAACTTTCAGAGCGTATTGTTTGTCAGTAGCTTTCCTTCGAATTAACAAAACCTCTCCATATGATCCACTTCCAAGAAGTGCCAGTATAGTAAAATCATTTAGCAGGAGTTCGGAAGAGCTATTGAGTATTTTATTGTCGAATTCGTTTTTATCGTGCACTTGGTCTCTCTCATTCCAGCAGATCATTTTGTCATTGACTGAACCTAATCCATAGATAGTGCTGTGTGTAAAATATTTTATTTTGATTAGAAGTATATCAAGGGAGCTAAGAAGAATAGGAAAGGGATCTACTTTTTCGGTTCAAGGGAAGATTTTTCTGTTTGCTGACCATCAGAGATTAAGGAGGATTATGTGTATCAGAATATTAATCAAATATTTTAACTCAATTAAAAAAAGAAATCCTGGATAATTAATATTTCGATAAAACCGTTCAAGAAACTGAGAAACCTCATTCATTTAATTTTGGTACAATAATCTTTTTTCGTATCGATATTAATTTCTATATATTAGTGCTCCTATGAAAAAATAAGTAGGCTAATATCAATGATTGAAGTGGATATTCTTGAGATTGTTTATACTAATAATTTCGGGAGCTTAAGGCTGCATGTTACGAAGGTACAACAACTTCTTCAAGGCTGCGTTCAGTGTTGGTTTACTGTAGTTGGATCAAAAATCTTGTGACTTCTGAGTTGATAAGAGCAAAACCAATAATCCAAAATCGCATTTTCATGAGGATCTGATGCCCTTTCGCCTTCTGAGCCTCTTCAAAGAAAAAGGTTTTCGTGGTAAAATGGGTATTGCCTCTAAGTTTAAACTATTTTTTTTATTCCACTGCCAGAACAAGTTTTCCTTATCAGAAAAATAGTGTAAAAATGGACTTTCTCAACCGATTCAGTGATTGAAGTTTATGAAAATGAAGATAAGAAATCAAAGAAAGGCTTAGCAATCTTCTATTACAGCACACTCAAACAATGGACCTATCTTAATTGACTACAGAATATTCTTGATCGCGGTTTAACTCCTGAATTTGAAAAACTTTTAAAATTTAAGCAGCGCCTAGCAGAGTTTAATCCTGAGTCGGCCCATGAAAATGAAAATCACAATATGCAATAACCGAAATCGATAGTGAACAAACGGCTGACTATGTATTCTCAAGATCTTTAAATTCTCAACCTGCTTAAAGCAATAAGTGTTCTTGAAATTTCACGGTTAACTCAATATAGAATGCTCTAATTTTCTGAATACGCGATAATATGAAGCGTCTGACATAACAAAAAATAACATTATCAACTAACCACTTTTAGTTATTATGGGAATAGAAAATTTCCTTATCCAAATCATTTGCAAAAGGTCCCGCAACAAAATTTACGACTTCAACCTCGGAAAATCCTTCTTTTTTCTATAATCAGATTAGTTAGACATAAATCTTTCTCATATTCTGTTTACATCAGGCTTCTCGAGCTTTTTGTGCCAAGTGTGGATCGGAATCGACCCAACCCTCTTTGAGTGGTGAGTTCTATGAGGATTCACTTTTCTGAGTGTGTCAAGATGGAAAGAAAGATCCTTTGGGAAATCAAAGAAGAAGCATCTTACAGGGTAGTCTTTATAACCAGTTAGCAATACGTTAAAAACATTCATTACCATATGTCTTTGCCAAGTCAATATATTCCTTACGAGTAGCCTTTTCGGGGTTTGTGTTGTCGATAACAACGCTTTTACCCTCTTTGAGGGCAGCCTCAGCGACTGCTAAGCATTTCTTTTTCGAGCCGAGGGTGTCCTGAAAGGATCACTAAGTTAACAATTCACAATGAGAAATGTCTTCTTACGTTATTAACGTGGACGTAGTCAGGCAAGTGGTTCTTTCTGAAAGTAGACTTTCCAGCAGCTGGAGGTCCAACGAATATCACCACTAGAAACAGTTAGGTTCAATTAGCAAAATTCTAATCTAAAGGAAACTCCCTACTTTCTTTAGTATCTGAAGCAATTTTGGCGTCCTTAGGCTTTCCTTTTAATATCGCACCGCCTTCAGACGACATAAGAGACTTAGGGTCCCACTCAAATTTCGGCAGTGTTTCGTTTTGACCCAAAAAGAATTGTTCAGGGGTTCTGAACTGCATTCCAGCGTTCACGGCAAATTTACTATGAATTCATCTTAAGTTGATGATACATTATCAAACATACTAATCGGTGTCGCTGTGATCGGCTTTTCTCAGGGCCGACTTTGGACGGCCTGCAGCATCTCCAATGTAATACTTTACAAATCTCAGACAATTTTCGAGACAGCCTAATTACCGATTTCTGGAGATCTATTTTTTTGTCTCCGTTCATCTCTTTAGTTAACACTCTCCACATTCCAAGGTTAGGCTTGCGGTATTCGTCGTCTTCTGAAGCAATGAACACTTGGAACTCAACGCCAATCTAATACGATAAGCTTAAGGACGTGGATGGGAGAGGTAATTACATGAGCGACGATTTTTTGGATTTTTGACTTGACAACAGCTTCGGAAGTATGGCCTTTGCTGATTCCGTTTTGGTTGGTAAAGATGACGATTTTGTATCCATTTTTATGATATTCTTTGATCTTTTCTGGGATGATCTTGTGCCAGAGGATCCAGTCAGTGGCATCCTTTCCAAACTTCGCTCCGCTCTTTGTTTTGATGAGAGTATCGTCCTGGAAGCCGAGCGTCATGAACGACGAAAAGTAAAAAATATACCATATCCATTGAGAGAATTAACTCAGAAGGCTTGGTGCCACTGTCTCCGTATATCAATGTTCCCTTCTTTTTCCAGGTCCAATTCAGCTGGATGTTCTCTTCAGCCTTGAACTCTTCAGCATCTGCACCTCCTTGTGCTCCTTTTATTTTTTTTGGCGGCATCGGATTTGTTGGATTGTTTGAAATAATATCTAATTGCGAAAATCGGGTCTTTTAAACTATCTTTGTGCCTTATAATAGTTAAATTATTCTCTAAGAGAATCAAAATTTGGTGGTTAATACCTTAAACACCCAGACTGTTTGACACTATTATAAAATAAGCCCATGTATTTCCTACACACAGCTGAGAAAGAATTGCTTAATAAGCAGAAATTTTGGAGTTAATTTAATCTAATGGAGGAATAGCAGTTTTACAAAGGGGACATTCAAGCTTTATATTCATCCAACTTTTTAAACAATGTTCATGGAATCTATGCTTGCAAGGAGTTTGCATGATTTTGATCTTTTTCTTCTGGATTAGCGGATCATCAGGACTAGCGTTTGTGGGAGGTTTGTTCATCTCCTCCATGCAAATCGCACATGCTTCCTATAAATGGAATGTATGAAATACTGCTTGTCTTAGATAATAAGGATACTTCTTCAGAGCCTGGTGGAATATCAATAAAATAGTTATATTTTGGGGGGAGCAAACAGGCGGGAATGAAAAATCTTGAGCCCAGTTTAAACTGGAGATGCATGAAAAGTACTTGGAAGAGCACAACTCCACCGTAGATTAAGCAGAAGTAGTCGTCGGGAGTAAGTAAAAATATATTTACGGGACATCCTTTGGCATATAGCTACAAAGTTTCTGATGAGAAAACTTTCATTCAAAGTTCTGTTACAGGCAGAATAATTCTGATAAGACCCAGTCCAAAGAAATAATTTAGCTCTAATTTGAGCCGATGACCCCGAATTGCGTTGTGAACGATCTGCGGCAAGAACATCCCTGACGAGAATATCAGGAACCACGATGAGTACATGAAGTAGTTGGCCAGCGTAATAATCATGATCAAAAAGCCATCTGCAAAACAAAATTAGATGAATTGACCCAACAGAATGAATCGCTTACAAAATTTAAAGTAGAACACTAAAACGCCTCTTCGGAGGTCTTGCAACGTCTTAGAACCAAAAATTATTAAAGAACGAACTGAAGACACGCCTACCTGATAGCCATTTCCATAACGGACCTTCCAAAGGAACAAGAGCATTCGAGTTTCAAATATTGTGGCGACGATAAAATACCAGAACGCTGGAGTAATGAAATAGTGGAAATATTCGCTGTTGGACAGGGCCTGATAAAGGTGGAACAGACACAACAGCAAATCCCAGCACGTAAAGAAACCAGTTGTAAGCAGCGAAAGCTAATAACAATAATGAGGGGTATTAGGGTAACAAATCTCAATGAGGGTTAAATGAACCTTGTTTGCTTCGGCTTCGTTTTCAACAAAATATTTGATCAGCTGGATACAGGCGTAGAGATGCGCGCAGCACATCAGCGTAACTACAATAGAATAATTCATTGCTTGGGCTTGAATCCCCTATTTCAACAGATAGGATTGTGAAGTACCAGCGAGTGAAAAATATTACGTTATCATTATCAGAGAGCATCAAATTGACTGCAAAAGCGCAGTTAGATGAAGCGTTGATCGCGATGCTGGCATTAATTTTATAATTCAAAGTCGTGTTGAGTGGCTGCATGGTGTCAGCATAGAAATAAGTCAGATTGAACGAAGAGTTCGGACAGTCTAGACAGACACCAATCAAATTTTTCCGAGGGATAATCATAATAATGTTTACGTTTAACATTGGAATGTTCCTCATAATGCTTGAAAGTATAAATATTCAGTTGTGAACTGTTGTTGATATAAGTGCTGAAATGAGTGTTAATTCGACTGCGGGAGCTAATGAAAGCAAGTACCTGTTGGTTATATTAGGTGGTGGATTGCTATATTCCAAAGTAAGGATCATGTACATTTGATCCTCGTATCCCCCGTCCATTATTTCGATATAAAGCGATTTGTTATCAGTGTTATTGAAATACACAGCGGTTCCTTTGGTGTTAACAAACTCTGGGATCTAATGGACAATAATGAGAATGCAAATCCACGAGGAAATCTAAAACCGTTTGAGAATTGTTTGCGAGCTGCCAGCTACCAAAATACTCAAGTTCTGTCGCATTGAATGATGGGATTGATTTGTTTCCAAAGCCACGTAATGAAAACGATACGCCACTTTGAAATTCATTTGCTTCTGGGTTTATTGACATGTTCAGTTGGTCGTACCTTTCAGCTTCATTGCTATACGAAGCGGATTTGACGATCTTTCTATTGTTTTTGTTTAATAATATACTCTAACATGGGTTATTGACTGCAGATTTGCTATTGATACCTTATTCCTATTGAAATGAATCATTTCCAAGTGATAAGCTGCGAAGAGACCCGCAACGGCAAGAATAATGATCCAAAAGTTTGGTCCAAGCCTCATTATCTTCCAATTTCGATCGTGTCGAGTTGAGTGAATGGATACACGCTCGTTCTTGCAAGTTTCGGGTTGAAAAAAATATTAATTTGAAGTTAAACATACGAGTAATTCAAGAAGACCACCGAATGTTAATTCATCAAGACCACAGGCGGACTATTTATGCCAATTAATAAGAGCTCTCGAAAAGCCAAGCACAATGGCTGTATGGGGCTCCATTGCATATAAACGCGCTCTTTGGCTTGGGTAGAAGACTCAGAGTTAGGACAAAGAGCATTTCTCAACAAGAACTCATGCATGAGGGTTATCTGGATTCTCAATTCAATTTATAACTATCAAATAGTTAGCAAAGCTACTTTATGAGTCTTTTCAGATATAATATGAAATAGAATCTTGTTAGCGCGCTTATGATTTATTTCACAAGAACACATTAGCAAATCGTGTTTCCAAATAAATAAAACAGATAAAACTGCGATATAAAATTCTTAAGATCTCCGTGAGTCCGTCATGTTACCAAAGAAAACCCCTCCACTTAAATTAACAAACGACACCCCTTTGAGTCCCTCTAAGAACATGAAATCCATCAATTCAGCAAAACTGTTATCAATAGCCAGTCCAAACGGTCAGCAGGCCCTTAAAAAGAACGATTTCACAGCAATAAAATCACCTGTGTCTGTTCGGAAAGCAGCGACAGAGGAATCAAAAAAAGAAACTCCAAAACAGCAAGGCCAATTTTTAGACAAACCATCAGCAAGAATAATGCAAGTTAAGAAAGCCGACCCGTTCGCTTCAAAAAGCAAGATGAAAACGTAAGCTACTCATCATATGAGGCATTAACCTGCTATTCCAAGCGATTCATTTGAGTACTTATATAACTCTGGAGCTATTCCTGCAAGAATAGATCACAATGCCAGTTCTCGGAAACTAAAATGGGAAAATGGTATCGTGCTCAGCGGTAACAAAAAAAATGCGTTACAAAGGGTTATCATATTTACAATTATCCAAATAGAGCTGAGTTTCGATCCGCTTTTGCTGATTTGCTTCTCAGGACTTATCGAAGAGGCTCATCCATATGGTTTTATTGCTCGGGAAACTTCACGAGAGCTGTTAGAGAGCAGTGTATCTTATGATTTTTTGAAGCCGAAATTTAATCATACATTTATAGGGCGCTGCAGCAAAAGTAATTCCTTTACTTCCTAAGCTGGTGCTTTCGCTTAGAGCTGCTCTTGGACATACGTCTAAAAGAGTTTTTGAATCGTCACTTGATATCCTCAGGTATTTTGCAAAAATGGCTGGGGGTTGGGTTAGCTTAACTATTTGTTGATAGACTGTTATCAGATGTTGTCGGAGATGCGTTGAATGAGTATCTTACAGGGTTGTTAGGCCATCTGGTCAGAAGGATGAATGATAAGTAAGCGCTTTTTGTTATAGGGTTTGTCAACTTAACAAAACAGGTCGTTAGATACAAAAATCATGGATACCTTCCGCCTCCTTGAAGCTAATGGAGTAAATTTCCTTGTTCTTAAACAATTCCCTAACATTCGCCACTATCAGGGTCCAGGAGTGAACAAAGCAATTAAATCCAAGCTTCCCACATATTCATAGAGTAATTATCATGTAACTACCCCTTATTGGACTGAAATCAGGAACGAATTACTTTAGGTATTAAAGAAATGACGAGAAATTAGTAAAGGCCATCACATATCATTTAAGCCATCTATTTACAAAACAAAGGAGAGACTTTATATAATTCTTCGTCTTTTTGGAGTTCATTAGAGTACAAAATCAAATTAGACCTGAAAATCAAAACCAAAATATCTAATTTTCTGAAGAGCATCGTGATAAGGAAACACCATCATGAGACTGTGAATTGGTGAAAAAAGTTATTTAATTAATCATCGCTAGTGAGTATAAAATAAAAACCGTCCACGACAGAGTTAAAATTAGCAAAACAACTGCGATGGGAAATTCAACTTATGGCAAAACAGCAGAGAAACCGAATGAGTTTGACATTGCGTTCAATTTCTTCCAAAACGAAATTGACAGTTCTTTAAAACAATTACTCTTCTGTATGTTTCCTGCATTATGCCATTCATTCATGATTTGATTTGCTTGAAGGGTCATTATCGGAAGTCAGAGGATGCTATGAAAAATACAGAAGGTCAGGGTCTCGGCCTTTCATCGGGAGAATGGAATTTTCAAAACTAATGCCATTCACGAAATCGAATTCTGCATATATATTTGCCAGTCTCCTCAAAAAAGAGTCCAGTAATAAACCGTCCGCGCAAGCATTAGTTTATCACTTATCTACATGGTAGTCAAGCTGATTTCAATATACGAATTGGTGGCCATGCTCACTATCACGGCATATGCAGATACAGAGAGCAAATTGAAATGTAACATTAAAAAGTATTTTCCGTGAAAAATATCACACACCATTTGATTAAGTCCTACACGCGGTTTTCGACTTCACTAACGAGAGACAACTCGAAGCAGGGCCGTTTAGAGCGCTTATCCATTCAGTAGTATATGGGTTCGCTCGGATCACTGGTTCGGCGAAACCTGCGCGAAAGATCGTTGAGCATGCTGCACAAATGGTAAATAACAGAGCCCAATCGTTTTTTGCTTGAATCTTGTTCTATAAAAATGCAAATTCAGAGCTTTGTGAAGGCTGATGTGCAACCTTATAACAGTCAAGTTTCAGTCGACGAGTATGTGTTTTCTCTCCTCTGTTCTGTAGCATAGCCTGTTAAATAGGTTATTGGAATGGGTTTCTACTGAGCCACTTGCGAAATTGCTATTCTCTAGATACGGTAAATCTTTCCTAAGACATTGACCTCAATTCTTGTCCAATTTGAAGAACCTGAACAGACGATCCAGAGCAAGGCTTCGTTATTCAGTCATTTTAAACCATTTACAGATAAAGAAAGCTTCGAATTGGTCGATTTGTTGACTTCAGATCTAACATCCGAGAGTTTTGAAGACAAGGGCCTGAATGATGATGAAGACTTGGTTCAAATGAGTCCAAAAAGCCCCAACAAGCATTTAGATCTAAGTCATTATGAAAACTCTTCCCCAAGATCGCGACTCGAGAGCTATAGTATTGACAGAAAGAGAAACAGATCGATTGAACTACCGAAATTGAGCATCGACAAACACTATGACTTCGTAAAATTCAAAGTTTTTGTTAGGGCATCAGCTAAAGTCATAATTTATTTTTTCCCTCCAAGGGACGAAAGATGACTCGCAATCTATCTATTGAAAATAGCATAATGATGTCGAAGAACCAGTCCATCCTTACAGGCAAGCTTGATACGAGCACGACACGAGATCCCAAAGCTATTTACGAGTTCAAAAAAAGAATGCTTGAGGAATCCAGATCAAAGATCAAAAATGTTATCATGACAGTAAGTCTTATGATAATTCCCTTATATAGCAAATGAAATTGTTATATATAGAGTGGAGGAGTGGTTTCAAAGAATGACGTCCCTACATTAAAGAAATACTTTCATAAGCTTTCAGGCAACCATGAAACTGTAAACTACATTGGTAAGCATATCACTTTGGTAGCTAACCTTAAAAAACAAAGAATTTGAGAAAAATTTTGTCAAGAGCCCTTCGATATCGAAAGTTTCGGCCTCTATTTTCAATTTCTTGAGTGGTACCAAGGCCAAGGGTGGTAGTAAAGTAGAAGACACGTATTCAGGCGAAGTCACCTTTCCTCAGCTTGTGCGTAAGCTCTATCCGACGATGACATCGCAACAACTACAAAATCTCCTGGAGTGGGGAGAAATGAGCTCCCCGAAAGAAACGGGCTTGAAATCTGAAAGCACGCTGCCCCCGATTGAAAAGATAGAGAGTTTGAGCAGATCAAAAAGCTTGAAGAGAAAGAAAACTGGAGGGCAAAAAGAAATACCGAGAGAAGGCATTGAAAAAATGAAACGAATTTTCGACATGTTTGATAAACAAAATAAAGGATGTAATTTCGCTTGATGGTCCTTTAGAGACCTAATATGCTCTTTGTTGTAGATTTAACGATAGACGATCTGCGTCCGACGTTCCAGCGATCGTTTTCTAATTATGCCTTTGAACAGCTGTTTAAGAAATGCGATAAAGATGGCGACCAGAGATTGAACCTCATGGAGTTTATCCAGCTAATACTACCTCCTCAATTTACGGTGAGAGAAGAAACAGTCAAATCGATACTTGATCATATGAAAGCAAAGAGTACTGTTCGTCTCTAGCTTACCTATTTTTCCCAATAATAAGATCAACCAAAATATTTATTCATTAATGAATATTGACTTTCAAATTGTATAACTATTGTTTGGAAAATTTTCTTTTCAGAATATGAAAAAAGAAAGTTTGTACTTGCCCGACTCTAAAGTCTTCGACTCAAACGGAATTTGTGAATTCGAATTTGATGCAAGCAGTAACCAATGTGTTTCATTTGAAAAATTATGATTTCCTTGTTATGAAGAAACGATTAATAACTTGGATAACTTTGAATAAATTTAAGCCTCAATTTCAATAAGCAGTCAAAAATGCAGAATTTAGCCCGCTCATCTATCTTTAAGCATTTGAGAAAGGCAGAATGCTTCAGATCTCATAAGTCACTCAGCAGCACAGCTCAAGCAAAATTCTTTTCAACGGATGAGAGCAAATTGAACCAAAAGTTTTTCAATGGTAAGCATGACACACTAAAACAGCATCTTAATCAATTAAATGGCATTACTGAAGGGCAATTTTCTGATTCTAAAGACTCGCTTAAACAAACTATTTATTCTCTTCTCGAAAAGCAGTACAGCGGAGAAGCTATGTCAATTTTGGCCGATAATTCAAAAGCACGCAAAACTCTGAAAGCGACAAAATCAAATAACGATGCCTTACGTTTATATCAAACTCCTAAATTTGGGTTTTCTACGGCCGATGCAGCTGGTCCGCTCACGAAAACTCAGATCCTTGAAGGCACTCAGGTGGAGAAAGACGCTGAGGGAAAATTGACAAGACAATCAATTGAGAACATCTACAACGCTCTTGTAGATTGGAGCCGAGAAGAGTACGAGAGAGTAGTCGATTTGTGCAGAAAAGGTTTGCGTGTTTGTTAATGACATTATTTTAATCCTAATCAATTCTTAGAGAGGAGAGCAGCAGGCAGCTTGAAGGAATATATCGACGCGATCAAGTCTTACGATGAAAATTATGAGAAAGTTCTTCCAAAATCTCAAAAAGAACTGCTTGAACAACTCAAGATTAATGAGCAAGAATTCAACGATGTTGTTGAAGGCCTTATCTCCGGAGGAGACTCGCAACTTTATAACTCTCAAATCCAGATGCATCAAAAATTGCAGTAATCTATTACCCCAAACTGTCTCTCTCTCTCCCTTTTCTCCTTACGATTTTCCTTTGTTATCAACGCTATTTTCCAAATGGGCTTACATAACTTAATCTTTAACGCAGTGATACTCTCATTTCCAAAAAAATGGATGAAAACGTCAGTGTCAAGGACGTCTATAAAGGACTAGTTGAATACCTTAGAAATAATACTGAAGAGTTGGTGAAGCTCTCGGAATTTATCGTAAAGCTGCGGCCAAATCACGAGAAATAATTTAACTCAATGAAATAGAAAACTCCGGAGCAGTTCCTCTCTGTAGTGATGTGGTACAAGCTAGATGATCATGTCTATGAGAAATTTGGACTCGAAAATGAAGACGTATTGGCGATTGAAAGAAAAAATTACACTGGTAATTCATCATCAAGTTTCGCAGAAAATATGATGAATCTTTCTATAGATCTCTTTAATGACCCTGAAGTTGGTGAAATTATGGCGAACTTTAAAGATCTTATCGCTGACCTGGAAAACAAAGTTCGAAGCGCAGCGAAACAAAGAAAATAATCTCTGCGAAATGTTTTTCGTATTTTTCATTTCAAATGATATTTGCCCTTTGGGTTGACTAAAAACAATTCTCGTGAAATATGTGCAAATAAATGCGATAATTACAGTTAGGAATGAGCAAAGAGCTAATCAATAGCTTTAACAAGATTTCTTCATTACAGCCCATTGTTTTGTCAATGTATCAAATAAATATCATATCATTCTCCAGGGCAAATAAATATAGGCCTCAATTTTTTAAAAAACAGACATAAATGCAAAGCTTAGCTCGCTCTAGTATCTTTCGGGTTTTGAAGAATGCTAAAAGGCAGCGAACTCAAGCCTTCCTCAGTAATTTACAAACAGCGTTTTTCTCTACAGATGCAAGCAAGTCCTCATTGAAACTGAAGATAGTTCAGAATATCTATAATGAAAATAACGACATATTGGATAAACTTTCTCAAAGGACTCTCCAGAGACAAAAGAGCAAAATGACGTCCGTCAAGAGCCTTTATTATACTCAGAAGTCCACTTTCTCCACCGTTGCTGCAGCAAACAAGCTCACAAAATCGCAGATCCTTGAAAGCGTCATATGGGAGAAGGACGCTAACAGCAGATTGACTATGCGATCAATCGAAAGCATCTATAATGCGATTATAGACTGGAGTCGCGATGAATACGCACGTCTTGTGGACACCTGCAGAACTCGTTAGTTTTTTTTACTGCTAATTGTCATCTGATATCACTCATAGAAAGGAGAACAGCGAAAAGCCTGCAGGAGTATATAGAAGCTATTAATGAATTCGATGATAACTATGAGGACATTATTCCTCAATCGAAGAGAGAAATACTGGAGACGCTAGGTTACGATAAACGAGAATTCGACGAGGCCATTGAATCTTTTATCAAAGAAGGAAGCCCTGACCTACATCGCATTCAAAGTCAATTGGACAACAAACTATTGTAAGTCACTAGCCAGACAAAGGTACTTATACTGTGTTCATTATTCGATTAGCGATACAATCCCTTCAACAAAATCGCTTGAAGGAATCAATGTGAAGGAAATTTATAGAGGGCAACTCGAGTATCTTGAGAAGAACAGAGATGAGCTGATGAAGTTTGCACAATATCCAGTAAATAATCCTCAGAATAACTTTAATAGCTATCTACTCAATGGAATAGGAATCCTCTGCAGACTTTGCTGTACTGATCTGGTATAAGTTAGATGATTATGCATTTGAGAAATTTGGACTTGAAGATGAGGATTTCCATGCGCTGTGGAAGGAAAAATTGTCAGGTAAGTTTTATTGTGCAATTCAGATGGAATGATAATTCAAATAGTCTATGACGACGCGGAAGTTAATGAGCTGTTGTCGAAACGTAATACGTTTGTCCTTAAAATGGACGAAGACGCAGAGTTAGCTAATTTGAAGCCAAAGCAAGAATAAAGTGTTAAAGACATTGATTCTTGTGATAAGCTGTTTGTTTCGCTTGTGAATTTTATAGGAAGTATGCTATACAAGCATAGTTCATGCAAAGGAAATGATTGAATTTAAATTGAAAACTGAAATTTAGCACATTGTAAAGTATAAGTTGTTGCTCGCCTATGACTGGAACAGTTATTGGGAGACTCTTCAGAAGCAATTTCTTATAAATACAGAAAAGCAAGAGCCTTGAAAATTGATTCTATGCACTAATTCAAGAATCAACCAAGGGACTAAGTTATGTGATCAATTATCGTAGATTAGAGAAAATGGAGGGACCCTTCAAATATTAGCCCAATGAAGAAATCAAACACAGCTTCCTTGAAGATGAAGCAGCTAATTCCTCTTTAAAATCATAGCTAATCTCATATAATCAATACTCATAAAAGGCGTTTGGGAGATGTGATTATTAGGTTATGAATTCAAATAGATTCAAATAGATCGATCGACACATTTCCTCATTAAATCAGGTCAACTATTCCTCTTGCTTATGAATGTTAATGATTCCTCTTATTTACTAAAAGAGAGAGCAGCGCTTAGCCTTGATATATGCAACCTCCGACACAATTTCTTATCGCACCAGTACAGCTCTGCAAGCAGTTGGGCTTATTGAGCCATCTTAGAACTCCTAAGAACCCAAACACTAATGCTTCTTTAAAATCAACTGTCAAAGCATCCGGCACCACAACTTCGCATTCTCCCTCTAATTTCTCTGACAATCGACTGATCAAGTATTTGTTATGAGCACCCCCACCAGTACACAGCATCTTTGCAGGTTTACTCATCGTTCCTTTCTTCAAAGCTAACTTTATAGCATCGGCTATCAAATCAGCAGCGTGCTCAACCAACGTCGCCAGACAGTCCTTCACGTCGAGGTTTGCGCTTTCAACAATTGGCAGAAAATCGCTCTCGAAGTACTCTCTACCAAGCGATTTTGGCTCTACCGACTGGAAGAAACTCAAATTCTTAAGTTTTGAAAGCACGTCCTGGTTCACTGTCCCAGCCTTCGCGAAATTGCCATCCTCATCGTAAGTCTTTCCGGCTTTATTGGCGTAATAATTTAGTCCCATGTTGCAGTATGTGATGTCATATGCTATTCTTTTCGATTCTTCTGATTTGCTCGGATTTTCTTCAAAAGAGACGTTGCAAATTCCTCCGAGGTTAAGACAGAAGGTGTAGTCTTTAAAAAGCACTCTATCACCTATCGGAACCAACGGCGCCCCTTGTCCTTTGAGCGCGACGTCGAGCGATCTGAAATCTGAAATGACGGTCAAACCGCATTCTGCAGCGATGCTTGCGCCGTGGCCGATTTGAACGGTTATTCTTTTCTGAGGCTGGTGGAAGATAGAGTGGCCGTGGGAACAAACAAAATCGATTTTTTCTTTTGGAATGCTTTTTTCTGAGATAAACTTAACGATTTGCTCTCCTATCCAATGTCCAAACTCCCTATCGAATAGCAAGAAGTCAAAGGTCTCCAGCTTGTGAGCATTCAGCAGCTTTTTTGTCAGAGCTTCATCAAAACCAACTGTTTTTCCCTCGAGAACCTTATATGTGGTCGACTCGCTACTGTATTGAAATTCAACGTATACGATGTCAAGGCCGTCACAAGACGAGCCTGACATTAAACCGATAACGTGGAATGTATCTTTGGTTTTAGTGGGGTTTTCGGTGGATGCTTTAGTTGTTTCCATTGCTCCTGAATGTATCTTTGTATTAAATTTAAGAGTATTCGTGCTAAAGGATTTTTAGATTTCTTGAAATGTGTCGTATATTATGGTAGTTGAAGAATTATTGAGCCAAGAGACGTGATAAACCGATGTGGTTTATTGAACTTATAATCGGAGGATTGGATGAGATGGCCCTTGATATTATCAGTCATGAAGGAAACTCACAACTTTTCATGCTCTGTCTTAGAATGGAAATGCTATCTATGATTTCATTAATAGTTCAAGGAAAAAACTTTCACATTGGTGCTTAAAATTTGAGGAACCAAAACAAATTAAATTCAAGTTTAGCATCGACGCTTTACGATGATTTAACTGATTGAGACTATGGGACCTTTCCCATGAGATAATATAAAACTATAAGTTATTGAACTTCTTTATTTGTTACAAAATACAAACGAAATACCGCTACTGAAGAACATTACGCTTTCTGAGATCGAAAAACAGATGAAATAGCATTTGGAACGCTTTCTGCAAAAGTACCATTACACTGAGATTATACAAACTAACCTAATCAGCTCTTTTAGATTTTCGCAACGAGTTTAGTTACATTTACACGGTTCTATTATATTTCAAATCCAATTTATTTATTATAAATCAACATAGATGTATTATCCTAAAAATTACCTATAACTACCCTGATTGACTAAATAATAGATAATAGTATATAATTTCATATGATTTCTTTACTTACTATAGGTCTGTATTCGGAGTGCATATTAGTTATTAGTAATCGACTAATGTTGTTAATTATGGGAAAGTCATGTCTACTTAAGCCTCCCAATAAATTAGTGCTATTCACTAAAAAATTTGAGGTGTTTGAAGACAAATACATTCGTGCTTTCTGAAGAAACTATTAAGTTGCTTCTTTGGTAACAAAAGTTATCTCATGTGAATTTCATGATACATTTTTCCTGCTACACTGTAGAAACTGAGGTAAACCATAATTCTTAAACCAACAACTGATGAATTCAATTTAGCGCTACAATTCTAACGATCTCTCTTTGTAAGCAATTTCTTCCTTCCTCACAACCAAATCATTCGATTTCTCTCCAAAAAGAGCACCATATCAGTGAAATATATAAAGCAACCACAAATGAGTATTTCTCAGCATATCAAATAGACAACTGCTTCGAAAAAACTAACGATCTAACATTATTCTACCCTATCGAAAGTTTATTTACAGTGATAAGCTTTTCTGTTTCTTCCCGAGCCAGAATTGGTGCAAGATGAGTGCGATAAAACCCTTTAATCAGAGAGATAATTGGACATCCAATAAAAATTATTTCATTACTTATTCAGAGGACAAACACATGTCTCATCTGAACACCTCTACTCATATAACCAGATCACCTGAAACTCCTCATTCAAGTGATTTAGCGCCATGGGATACTCAGCCCATCGACTACAAACAACAATTGGCAGCGTTTTATAACCCCTCATCGGCTCTTAAATCCCGCGATAGTCGAATAGACAAGCCGACTCAGCCTACCGGCAGTCCTACTCCCCAGAAAAACTCTCAACTATCTCCTCAGATAAAAAATCGTGGCCTTACCCTCCCCAAAATCACCTCAAAAAACGGGTCTCAGTCGCCGAGAAGAGCACTCCCATTCAACTCCACTGACTCCAGCCCAATCGTCCTAACTGAGCCAGACTCGAAAAAAAACCGAATTACAGGCAAGAAGGGATATCTGATCCCTTGTGGTAGCGAGACGAGCTTAGAAGGGACCTCTCCAACTAAACTCATTCAACTTCACTCTGAAACCGACATCTCACAAGAAAAAGAGCAGACGAAATCTCCGAATAACGCGCGCTCCACTATTGATCTTCTGAGACCAGATTCTCAATTTCATCCTTTGGGTTCACCAATGTCGGAACCGCTACTCGACTCACATGTGCAAAAAACCAAACTAAAACCTCTGCATTTTGCAGAATTAGTCAGCAAGCCTGATTATTTCAGCGGCATAGATTTTTTAATCGCGCCTCGAGATTATAAACCTGGGAAGAAGCTTAAACCGCTGAATCGCGACCCAAAAGCGCGAATTAACAATTCCGACGAATGGGTGAGTCCATATCATAAGTATTTGCGGAAAAACGATGAGTCCAGACAAAATTCAAGTCGCTCTCCCATTAAAACGGATGTAGGTTTATTCAAAGAAGGATATACAGCTATAACAAGCAGAAATTTGCTCGGAAATGAAACGAAACGATCGTCAAAAGAGCCTAAAGCTAATCTAGATACTTCTTCACAGGATGAAGTGCTCTACAGCAAAATCCAAGCGGAAAGGAAGCTTAATCTGCCATTATTGGCTCCTCAGGGCAGATTCTCGCCTTCTCCTGAAAGAAACAGTTTGTTGTTGATTGGAGACGACCAAAGGACCTACAGACACAGGCAAGCGATGTCAAGATCAAGAGAAAATTCAATTTCAAAGCAATATTCGCCAAGTCCCCAGAAAGACTCGCCTTCGAAAGGAAATATCTCGAACAGACACAGAGCACTTTATCCCTCAGAAGCTTATTACAATCTTATCGCTTATGGTCCTCCGAATGAGAAACCAAAGATGAAAACTGAGAGCACGCAAACGGAAATCGAGAAAGAACAGAGTTTGATCAAGGCTACGTTGGAAAGGCTGGATATGGAGATAAAAAAATCCAACAAACCGGTCAATGAGCAACTTTCTTTTGAAGGTGGCCTCGAGGAAGTTGAGGCTCATATGAGGAGTAGGGCTAAAGCTCGGCAAATCCAAGCGATGCCTGGAGTGAGAATTCGAAATGTAAAGCCTAATCCTGAAAATGCTGAAGAAAAAAAGCCGCCAGAAGGCCCGGTGGACATGAACAGTGTGAATAAGTTATATAATATGCTCCAGGAAACTGTGAAAAAAACAGTGAAGACTTCGACGAGGTTCACCAACAAGCACTTCTTCCCTCCTCGCAAAAAGCTTCTAACCTAAACAAGGCTCATTCTAAATTTTATATGGTTATAAGCAATTGCCTTGAGCCTTACATAGGCTCAATTTATAGTTTTACAAATTGCTGAGTCGCGCAGTAGTATTTTTCTTTTTGTTTTGAGTTGCGTTTCTTTTTTTAAACCACCACTTTTTGATGGTGTCCACGAATTCAACAGCCAATGCAAATCAATACGTATGGTTCTAACTGCTATTTTTTGTTATTACATACAACAATAAGCAACGAAAAACTCAAAAAGCATCAAAATCTAGGGATATTTGTCTCTGACCCGTCTAATGGAGCAGGATTGGAGTACCTCGCTTAGTTTTAAGATAATAATAAACGAAATCTGCCAGCAGGATCGTATGTGCCAAATCGGCAACCATAAGGAATCCATATGCTTTATTGTCCAGCCATGACACAACCCAAAATACCATTCTGATTGCCCTTGAAACTGCTAGTAGGAACAAATAGTTGCTCACTGTAACTTCTACGGCTTTTATCTTTCTTAGAATGTAGATTTGTGGAAGTAGTCCACTCGCCTCCAAAAACATTGTAAATGAAAGCAGCATTTGTGCTGTGAACCATTTCCCGCTGACTCTGTTGCCGAGATGAAAGAAAAATGAAAGGACTGCGCAGCCGATGAACAAAAATGGGAGCTTGAAAGGATTGCTGATCTGAGTGAATGAGTTGTTTTTATATTTTACAAACAGGGTAACCATCCAAATCGAGATTCCAAGCGATACAAACAGCTCGAGCCACACGAACCAGTATCTGCTGAGACTGGTGTGGTTTACCCAGAGAATCCGTGCTATTGCTCCGATTAAATAGGCGATTTGAGTTTCAAAGGAAAGCCCTTCTGTATTTTTCTTCCGGCGGATATTCTGAATGAGGATAACGTTGCCGATGTTTTGGCATATGTACCCAAGGGTAAAAAGCAACAGGAGAATCATGTGCTCTTGAAATCTATAGAATCCACAGCTAAAAATTATTTGAGATTATTTTTGAAATAAACCTCGTTTTTCAAATACCTCTGTGAATTTCCAATACTTTGTCGCTTTGAGACATACCTAAGGTTGTCTTTATCAAAAATCTGAGGTTGAAAATTACATCATGCTGCTTATTAAATAATAATAAAATGATATAGCAGTTAGATAACATCAAATTGACCTATTAGTCCTGATATTCAAATCGATTTACAGTTTCTGAATAGCGAATACATGAAAAAATTGTTGCGAAAAAATTAATTGAAATTACGTTACATCGAATTCATTCTTTCCTCAATAGTAAAGAATACAATGAATTATGTGCATGAACACAGGTAGTTAGGTGCTTTTGATTATCAATAACTGAAAAACCATGATTCATCCATTCAAAAAAAGATCCAATACAAAATTTCACATTCAAGTAGCCTGTCTTTCGAAGCGCTCTTGCAAATGCTGATGACCTCAACCCAACTGAACAATAAATAATTATTTCAGTCTCATTGCCAATCTTATTTTTCTTTTCCTGTTGAAAAAACTCATCCTGGTGAATCGCTTCTTTGATATGGCTCACTGCAAATTCTTCTTTCGTTCGCACATCAATAAGGATGAATTCCCCTTTTCTTTTCAACATCAATTTGTGGAGTTCATCGACTGTGACTTGAGGAACGTCAGCATATTTCCAGCTGATCAAGGTTTTAATGAAGTACCAGCAAGCAATGCGGACCAAAGCTATACAACCTGATGTATCGAATATACCAAAGCCCATACAGATTGCTAGACTTGCCCACCACAATTCATTGGTAGTGAAAACTGCGTAAAAAGTTAAACTCAAAATATCGAAGGAAAATTTACATATAAGCAGGCTTACCGCCACCGACCTAGCCAGAAATCTCGTCCAGCGCTATCATCACATTTATATCAGCTTCAAACTCACTAGCTAGTTTACTTTCAATCGAGTTTCTTGGCTTAGTGGCGGGACTTTTATCACTTGTGTGGCTTTTTCCATTATTTATCTTAACAGCGAGATTAAGATAAGGAATTTATTTCGAATTCTCAATTGTAGAATGCTCAGCTCTACCATGTAGTAATGCTGGATTAATAAAATTGAAGGGACATGATAAAATAAGCCTCGTTGCGGCTCCTGATACATCGCAGCTTTCCAAGTGAACAAAATTTCTCTAGGATTTGCTTTATAAATATATATTACATAAGATTTCAATAAAAACAGCTCTGAAAGCTTTCACTATCAAATACATATCAGCCAGAATAACAATTCAATAACGCATGAAATACGACCTTCCTTGACCTCCTTCTCGCGGTTCGATAGATGATATTTAATCCAATATTGAAATACTTTAACTTTTTCGCCAGCTCCTGCTCTCTATTGTCTTTTTGTTGAATTTTCTGCTCTTTCAGCTTATTCTCATAGTGAGCATTCGTGGACAAATACTTATCTTTGAACCGATGAAATAGACATCTTATCTTAACCAATTTCTTGGAAGCTTCATCCTGCGGCTGGTCATCACCCAAACTCATATAAATCCGCGATTGAGAACTTGTTTTAGGAATCGGCGTTTTTAAGTATTTCATCGCGGTTTCAATCGCATTTCTTGTTTCAGGGTTCGGGAAAAAATGTGACTCCGTTTTGTAATTCTTGTTAATGCTGAGGATGTTTGGCTTCTGTGAACTATTAGGGACGCTTTTTGTCCTCGTATCTTTTTCATAAACCGTCTGAAAATTGTTTATTCGCTCTTTGTTTTTCAGATTAGCTACGGCTCGCTCTCTTATTTTTTCAAGCAGAACAAAGCGGCTTTTTAGCGATTTCTGCACGTAATCTCCGACAGTAATGTCTTCCGAGTTCAGTGAGTCGACAGACTCGTTCAAGGTAGCTGCTTGATGCTGTCCGAGCTTCTTTTTAGGGGTCGGGTCAGCTATATTCAAGCTTCGGAACTGAAATTTGTTATTTGAAGCGGGAGCTTCAAAGGTGTCAAAACTGGCGTTATTGATTCCTTTCTCAGTTTCAATGGACTCTTTGAGATCATCGGGTATAATCTGCATGTCATTTTTGAGAAAGGGCTTCACATGTTTTGACTTTGCGCCTTTTCGCAGAATATTCATCCAGATTTGTTTCTGCGGCACCTTCAGCTTCCGTCTGTTTTTGAGACTTCGCTGGCTTTCTCGCGACAGATAGCTGCTGTCAAGTATACTATTTTCTTGCATATGCGATATGTTAACAGAATGCTGTGATAAAAATCTGATATCCCCGTCACCAAAAGACTCGTTCACGCTGGTATTACAGCTGCGAGATCCTTGGGAACGATTGGGGATAGATAGAGGACGATGGATGATCCGCCGTGGAGGCTGCTCGTCAATCGGCTGAGTTGGGACATACTTGCGGTATCTAACCTCCATTGAAGTATTTCCAACGTCAAGCGATTGATAGGGCGGAGGACGGGTCTTCACGATCGATTTGGTGCCTCCCCGGTTGTTTTCGTACGGATCAGCGCTAGTTTGCGAAGCTTTTCTCTGGCCTTGTTGCTCTTGCATTTGCATTTGAGACAGCAGGTCCGATATACGAATCGAATTGTCTTCTGGAGACTTTATCGGGGAGATCTTGAGATCGAATATGCGATTACAGCTATCGTCGATTTCTTTTTGGCTTGCGCCACGCGTAATAGATCTTCTCATCGGAGGTTTTGGGTTACTCTCCATTTTTTGATGAGAAATCAAACTCGATTGAGATGATTTCGGATCGATGGCAATTTCTATAAGGGACAATGTGTTAGCGGATAGCAGTGGTTGAAAAAGAAAGTTACTGTCTACTCGGACTTCGCTAGGTTTGTCTGCTTTCGCTGTTCGTGCTCTGGAAAAGGAAGTACAAATTATATTCTTTCTGCGGTCCTTTTGCAGCTGAGCTGAGAGCTTCTCGGGCTGAGGGATGGTTATTTTGTTGGTATTGCTAGATTTCTTAAAGGACGGGGAATCGTGAAGTCCTCCTTGTGTTTGGTCAATGGAGCTGATGGTCTGTGATTCTTGATTATCTGAGTTGTAGCGCGGTTTTCGGCTGTTGTTGTGGAAGCGCAGTCCGCGGCCGGGAATCGCTGCGTGCGGAATGTTTTCTTTATTGGCGATGAAGGAGTTGAAGTCCATATCGTACTGCATGTGTGAAAGTACTCAATTCAATATTTCTTAACAATCTGGTTCAGTTCAAACGATTTGAAATCCAAACGATCATATTTTAATTTATTTTTCAAAATCAGCTCAGAACTTGAAAATAAAAAGGAGTCAATTGCTGTGAGCAGAGCAAACGTTGCTCAAATTCTAAGTTTACAAGATTTTATGGGGATGATACTTAGTCAATCACTGAGTTTAGATCATTAGGAATAATTTCTATGTTTATATTGTCATGATGACTCAGACATTTCATTTCACCCTTCTATCTACATCAAAGTATGTTTCTATGCCTCTTTAAGTTCGAATCTAATCTTCTGGCTTACATTGGGTCAGCTGGGTGGAATTGCGGCATCAAGTGCTGCGTTACAAATATAATGTCATTGTCATCGAAAGGCTGCATTTCGACTTGTGGCAAAATTTATGAATTACATACAAGTCTCATTTGGACTTGAGAACAGTAGCTCATTTAACTCATTCTAAAATTTATCAGACTTACTAGCCTTTTTCAAACTTAAAAAAACTTAGGATAGGAAGGGGTTTTTTGTGTAGATAGGAGGTATAGCTAGATTAATTGCATGTAGCGTGACAATTATATTAGATGCGACAATTACGAGATTCCTTTAATAATATTAGCGATTTGTCTATCTCTAATGTCATCCAAAGCAAATATTGATCCAAACACCGCGGTTAAAAACGTCAGCGATAACGTGAAAATGAACTGGCCTGTTGGGAAGAAGAACATGAAAGGCAGTTCCGAAAACGCGTTAAACTGGAAAGTGACTATGATCGCAACGACAACTCCAACGATTGTGCCGAGGACTGAGGCTGCGATAGTAAGACTAACTGCCTCGAAGACATAGATTTTATTCATTTGAGCTTTATTCAGTCCGATAGCTCTTAGTACGCCATATTCCCAAGAGTTTTCTTTCACGTTAGCTACGAAAGATACCCAGACCAAGAAAAACGAGAGGATTATTGACACAATTGAGACGAGCTGATAGAAAAGGCCAATAACCATAAGAACCTGCTGGAGTTTTTCGAGAGCATCGTTAGTATCAATAACGAAGGTGTCTGACCCTTTGATGAAGTTATTCAGTCCGTCGCCGAGTTTAATTCTGTCATCTTCACTCAATGGCCTCGCGAAATTAATCAACAGGAATTTTTTCGGAATGCCATATGTCGAATTTTCCGGCACGCGTTTCATTAGATCTTTGAGTTGTCTGTCCTTGTACTTGTCTCTATCAAGAGACTTGAAATGGTCCCATGCATACTTCAAATCCTCCATCGACGTAAGCGCCTGTGAGAAATAACCCACCTGTCTGTACCCAGAAAAGAATCTTCCTGGCACCTTCTTCGACATCTGCCTGATCTTCGCGAGAAAGTTGATATCACCCACCTCGAGACTCCCTATCGTGTCCGTATCGAACGAAAAAACATACCTCAAACCTTCAGAAACCATCAACCTCATTGGTTTAAAAGCCGTTTCTTTTTCATACTCTTTGAACCTCTTATTCCCACTCAGCAGCCCGCCTGAAGCGACTTTAACATTGTCCTGCGCAAACTGATATTTCTCTAGTCCTTGACTACTGTACAGCGCATGAATCGGGTCTTTATTTCCTGTTATCGCCAGCTTCGGATAGTCTGTGACACTTGCGTCGTATTCAGCCGGCTGATAGTATTCTTCATACACTCCCTCGAAAAAGTTCGGTTCCACACCATACACACGGACCGGCCAGCGTGGCGTATGAGAGAGCGGACTGATTCTCGTGTTTTTCACCATCATCAATGTATTCATTTCGACGCTAATGAAGGTGTACCCTCTAATATTGCCTGGATTGTACTTCATGTAATACTCCATATAATTGCGAATCCCTTGCTCGTCGAGGTATTGTCTCTCCCACGGCAGACTCGTAATCACCATATCTGACCCAAAGTTCATCAAAAGGTTAATCTTAATGGCTTCGCCTTGGCCAGCGAACCCTGTGCTGCCGAATATCAAGAATGCGAGGGACAAGCTGAAGATTAGTGCGGTTTTCTGGTTTCTTCGCCTATGGCCTTCAAAGTTTTTCTCGACAATACTTTTTAGGTTCCGGTCTTGTCTGAAGATAAGCGTGATCACTGATAGCACGAATCTCTCGGCGAACGGCTGCAGCAGATTGATCAAGAACACGAAACCGAGGATCATCATAAGCAGAATCGTATTGACGATTCCTAAGAAAATGCTCAGCTTCTTGTTCATGAATGACAGCGGACCGAAGTAATAAGTTATAAATCCAGTCATAGTCAAGACGATGGAGCCGACTAACTGTACCGGGGATAAACCTAAATCAGATAGCTTCATTATCTGCACGCTGATTTCGTTGATGACTCGATGGTACATGTCTAACGAGTCTCTCAGCGTCTTTGAGAGAGCTCTTTGAATTGGGATAATATTTGAAATCACTGGGATCAATATGCCGATCGAAATTCCGATAAACAAGGCGGAGGGGTCAATATGGTACCCTGTTGCTATTCCCGTGAACCTGTATAAGAAATGCGTGATGACCGAGTTCAGGACGTAACACACGAGTAATCCGATAAGCAAACCAGGAATCGCGTAGAAAAACGATTGAAGCGTAAGCAGACTGACGAGACTCTGCTGCTTGAACCCAAGGGCTCTTAGCATACCGAATTCGTAGGTCTTTTCTTCAACATTTGAGTTCATTAGCGCGTAGATCAGAAGGCAAGCAACGATTATCAATAGGAAAAGCGCGTTGCTGAACATCGACTCGAAGAAGAGTTTAAGAAACGCAATTGGGACGTAGGTTTCGGCCAGTTGACTTGTTATCGTCACTGGGTAGTCCTTTCCTAACTGCATGTAGATCTCATTGCTGATTCTCGTAAGGGCTGGGTCGACTGTTTCTTGCGACTGGTAGATATTCGTACGGTTTTTCAACACAATGTGAAGGAACAGCGCGTAGTCTTGAAGATCGAAGGTAAATGGCTTTGAGATCTCGCTGCTGTCGTAAATACCTACAATTGTCTCGAGAATCCCGCGCTCCAGAACCGACCCTTGCGTTTTGTTTCTATTCTTCATGTTTTTCATAAAGGAGCTTACGGCTGATGACAACAGATAATTTTGATCGATAACGACCACGTTTCCTAGAGATCCAGCCCATTTTCCCTCAGTCGAGTCGACCACAGCGGTAGCGTTATAGTCTTCTTCGAAAACAAAGGAGTTTAGTAAGATAGGCACCATGACCTCAACCATCGAAGTGATGTTCAACGTATTATGCTCTGGATTCTTCTCGAGCAACTCTTTGAATTTGGTAAGCGCATCTGACACGCTTGAAGCCTTCAAGTTATTAGCAGCACCCTCCAATTTTTGTATTAGCTCCTCAGAGAAATTCGCTGGGAGTTTATCGGTCACGCTAGCCGGAAGGAATTGCTTGAGAATTCCAGAGATTGAATATCCTCCGAGAGCAAGTATCATGTCAAGATTTGAGAGCGTGAGATTCCCAGCACTGTTGGTCATGGTCGGAAGTGCCACCAATATCATTGAAATTGCTGACTTAGCACCTGAGATGTCAACGGATGGCGAGATGCCGCTCTTCTCAATCACATGGGTTATATTTTTAGTGATGAACTCAATAAGAGCTTCTTTATCAAACGTCATATCAGAAGTGAGCTGCGGTTCGTCTTCGTTGGTCGAAGGAGGACTGAAAATATTCAATTTTAGTATCGTTTTTATCGGGTCGATCCTGATGCGGACGCCGGTCTTCCCACTATCTAATTCATTTATTAAACCGATTAATACATCGAATAATGAAGCTATTGTTTACCTTTCAATCCAATTAGTAAATTAGACCCTTTCGACAGCCAACAATGATTTCGTTTCAGTATAGGGACAGGCAAATTCTTTCCAAGACCAATTAATTCTTCTCTTTGAGAATCGAGAATCAATGAATAGCCAGGTACAACTCGCTTGGGGTCTTCAGGATTGAGGATTTGAACGGGAAGGATCCAGCGTGGAGACATGCCTTGTATTGCGCTATAATTCGAGAGTTTGGAGCTGATTTCAGTGGTGTTGAGGAGTCTAATGATGGTTTGAGAATTTCCTTTGTTTTCGGTGAGCCGTGTGTCGTTTTGAGGAGCGATTGGAGTCATAACTAAGTCAGCGTCTCCGACAGATATCTCTGAGAGTCTGATGAAGAACACTGGAGAGAGTTGGACGAGTGATTGGAGAAGGGTAAGGAAGCAAACGACTAAGAAAATCGAAAATACACCAATTTTAAAAGAACGGCTTTTCTTCTGGATGTCGGTGTTGATGTAGTTCCAGATGATTTTGAAAGTACCGTACACGTCGTGTTTGAGCTCCTGGTCAGGCGCAGACTCTGCGGATTCGTCGTGAAATCTTTTCGGCTTCCACATTTACAATTACCAATATATAAATAAATGGCTGACTAATTAATTAAGTTAAGGAAGATAGTCTGATGAAAAACCCAGTTTTATTTCAGGGCAGGCTATCAAATTGGAGTCTAGGTATGAACGAGGCGGCGGATTGTTTCTCAGTAGAGGCGAATGAAAGGTTAAAGGATGCTTGAGATAATCTCTCTTGAAGGCTGAAGTGTTAGTTAGATAGTACGTGATATTACAAGCAATACGATATGGAGAAAAAAAGTTGAAAAAAATGATTGTGTCGAGAAACTTTTTACCTTGAATTCGTGAATCACTGCTTTGTGGATATTCTTGATGACAAAAATGAAACGGAGAAGAAAATTTGAAACAGACTGTACATTAAGAGAATATTAATTACTCGAAAAATATTTTTGATTTAAAGCCTTGGCTTGTATAAGCGATTCGTCAATAAAAAGGGAGTTAAAGTCTTGAAAATAATTGACAAGACATTTATTATTATTGAAAATACTTAAGCTGGCAGCCTATAAATCACAGATGCTACATCAATATAATTAACCAAAAATTCGGTGGACTGTAAGTCCAGATTCTTATAATATATTAGCGACATTTAAATCATATTTATAATAATATGAGCTATGCAACGTCTGCACAACCAAGCTCAAAAAAATTGTATTGGATTTAATTGAACTGCTTTGTTTCATCAGCAACACCATCATCAGCCTCAATTTCGCTATAATCTTCAATCAACGTCGCTATGTCCTCTCGAGCATCACTAAACTCTCCTTCTTCCATCCCCTCGCTCACATATCAATGAACAAACGCTCTTTTTCCAAACATCTTATCAAAGCCTTCAGCATACCCCTCAAAAACCTCACGGATTGCCGTTGAATTAGAACACGTACATGCACTCCGTCCACCTTTTCCTAATACATCTCCATGGAGACAAGCCACAGGTCTACGTTCAATCCCGACTCTGAATCCTGTAGGATTCCAGTAAACGAATTTGACAGTATTTGTCGCCTTTAATGAAAGTAGCCCTGGATCTTTCAAAGCAAAATCTCCTCTATAAATTATCGTTGAAGACATGTATTTCCCGTATCTTGGGTTACACGTTACCACAAAATTTTCTGGATCATATGCTCCATGTGTGATCTCTTCGAATGAATGAGACAAGTTTGCTTTATCAGGACAGAAAGGGAAGAATGAGCTGATATTAAAATGGAGACGAGGGTACGGGATTAGACCTCCGACGTACTCTGTCATATCACCATAATAACCATCAAACCTCAAAGAAGAAGTGCCGCAAGACACAACATTCGAAATAAGTTTGTTCAAGTTGGTTAGTGTTGGTGTTTGGAGTTCAAGTTTCTTTTGACAGATCCTATATAATGCCTCATTCTCGAATAGGTGAGTGCTTTCTTGATGCTCAATCAAAAAATGAGAGGCGAGGAGAGCGTTGTAGGGCTCGGTGGGAGAATATGACAGCTTTGATGAAGGATATATTGGAAATCCTATCTTTACTGTTTTGCCGTACTCGGTAGAGAGTCTCTCCAGGAGCAGTGAGCCAAGCCCAGAGCCGGTTCCTCCACCAGCTGTGTTGAAGATAAGAAAGCTTTGGAGGTAGCAGCAATCGTCTGCAAGTGTTCGAATCCTGTCCATAGCTGTATCAATGATTTCTTTACCAGCAGTGTAACGACCCGCAGCAAAAACACTTGCTGTGTCTTGTTTCCCAGAAACTAATTGAGACGGTTCATATAGACTCCTGCGAGCGCCAGTCCGAAGTTCATCAATTGCAGTTGGCTCAAGATCAAGAAAAAGCGCTCTCGGAACGAGGTTTGAATTACTAGATTCTGAGAAGATTCTTGTAAAAGAATCATCTGCGTCAGCTCCAGCTTTTTTATACATTATTTCATCTTTGCAAGATTCACCATTGGGCTGGATGTCGTGTTCAAGGCAAAACTGTTCCCAGATAGTGTCGCCAACCTGAACGCCTCCCTGGCCGATATGTATGCAAATGACCTCCCGCATTTGAGAAGAGACTTTGAAAGTAACAATTTCAGTATTGATTTATTGTTAATCAGAATTTAATCGTAGCTGGTTTATCTGATCTGAAATCAAACTAAGGCAGCCAAAGAGTTAAATAATGCGATAGCATTTCTTTGAAATTGCTATGTGTTGACCTCCAGAAGAATCAAGGGAGGGAAAAGAGCAGATGTGTTTCCGCTTAAATCTCAATATTTCTTAAATAACAGTAAAACTATGCTTATCATTAGAATTGATATGGCACACGATTAATTAAAATAATGATATTTCGAAATTGTCCATGGCATATTAATACGATATTAAGTTAGATAGTGAGAGTTATAATCTGAAACTCCAGACGTGAATGGTATTTAACAATCTTGTTTACCTAATTCTTCAAAAATTTTATTTAATTGTACTGTGACTCCTCATCCCCAAAGGGACCTTCAAGAATTTCTTCGTAATCGCTCATCAAAGCAGCCACATCCTCTCGGGCTTCAATAAATTCTCCTTCCTCCAGACCTTCTTTCGTGTACCAATGGATAAACGCTCTTTTTGCGAACATATCGTCGAAGCTCTCCACGTATCGCTCAAAAACCTCTCTTAGCTCAGTTGAATTCGACAAAGTGCACACCGATCTCTCAAGCTTAGCCACAATGTCTTCAGGAACACATTGAAGAAAAGATTTATCAAGACCGATTCTAATATATGACCCAGCCCAATCCATCAAGTTCACTATTCGAGTTGCTTTTAACGAATTTATCGCAGCATTGATATCCCTTGGAAGAAAATCACCTCTGTAAAGGATGCGCACACCCGTATATTTTCCATATTGAGGATTGCATGTGACCGTAAAGTTATCAGGTTTGAATGCTCCAAATGTCATCTCTTCAACAGTATAAGAGGTACTGAAAGGCTTTTCGCTGGGCCAGAAAGGAAAGCATGAACTTATAGTGAAACTCAAGCGAGGAAAGGGGACTAGTTCTACATATTCGGTGATTGGTATACTATTAGGAGATTGCTTAAATCTCAATGCACTTGTGTTACATGAAACGATATTTGTTATGAGTCTGTTTAAATTTTTGTGTGTAGGCTCAACAAGATTAAGTTTCCTCTGGCATATCTGGTGTAACGCCTCGTTCTCAAACATTAAAGCTAAATCTTGGTGCTCCAGCGAATAATGCGAGCTGAATATTGAGTTATAAAACTCAATAGGAGAACATGACAGTTGTGATGAAGGGTACACTTCGATTCCGATCTTCGCTTCTTTCTTGTATTCATCAGCGAGTCTTTCAAGGACAAGAGAACCGAGTCCAGAGCCGGTTCCTCCACCTACTGAATTAAATACGATGATTCCGTGGAGAGATGCGCAATCATCTGCGAGCTTCTGAATTCTATCCATTGCCTTGTCGATGATGTTGTTTCCGATTGTACAGCGACCTCGAGCAAAATTGCTTGCTGCGTCTTCTTTACCAGATACGAATTGAGATGAATCATATAATTTTCGATAAGGACCAGTTCTGACTTCGTCAATAGATGCTGGATCAAGATCAAGATAAACTGATCTAGGAATATAAGTTGGAATGGCTTTATCAGCAAATTCTTTGAAGAAATTCTGAAATGAATTATCTACATCAGCGTCAATTGATTTCTCTTTTGACATTTGGCCATCAGGCTTGATATTATGCTCGAGACAGAATAGTTCCCAGAGAGAATCGCCTAGCTGAACACCGGCTTGGCCGAGATGTATACAGATTACTTCTTTCATAATTGATGAATAGCTCTTGTAAATTATTGTTGCAGTATATCAGATTTTAATCATATTAGGATTTATACTGTCAGAAATCAAGCTCACAGAATTAGTGAATTTTCTGATGATGTGTTCACTCATGACGGAATATCTCTAACAAGAAATTATCCTCTTTTCAGGCAAAAAAAAACCATTGAATCGTGAATTTCCCTGTGAGGATGCTTGGTTCAATACTATAAAGTTTGAATTACTTAAGCAATCGTTGCAAATCACACCATTAATTATATTCATGACATTATTCTTATTGAACACTAACCTCAATATTTAATAGCGTTAATTGACCTGTTTTACTTCATCTTGTTCGTCTACATCGATATCAGCCTCAGCCTCTCCATAATCATCAATCAAAGATTCCACATCCTCTTTAGCTTGATTAAATTCGAATTCTTCCAACCCTTCTTTCGTGTACCAATGCACATAAGCTCTTTTTGCAAACATTCTATTAAAATTATCGACATATCGCTGAAAATTTTCGATTAAGCCAGTCGAATTAGAAACCGCACATACGGTTCTCCATATTTTTAGAAGCATGCCTCCAAGACGAATGCCAACGTCTGGGCCGTATGCCGTCTTGATCGTCTCAACAGGAGTCCAATTAATCATCCTGACTTGATTCGATGCTTTCAACTTGGCGATTGCTTCATTGACCGGCTTTGGCGAGCAATCACCTCGATACACCATCCCTACAGCCATATGTTTGCTATATTTGGGATTGCATGTCACCGCATAATTCTTGGCTTTAAATACTAATGTTGTCAATTCTTCGATAGTATGAGGAAAGCAATACGTTTTATCCGCGGGCCAGAATGGACAATAGGAGCACACGTTGAAACGTAAGCGATAATACGGAATCCAATGCTCTGTGATATCATTCTCTGGATACCGCCAACCAGTAGTGACGCTAGACATGATAGGGGCAATGAGGCCATTTAAATCTTGATAAGTAGGCTTTTCCAAATAAAGTTGCGTCTGACATATCTGATGGAGTGCTTCATTCTCAAACACATATGTACTGGCTTGGCGTTCCAATAGATAATGTGATGCAAATATCGCATTATAAGCTTCAGTTGGATAATACGACAGCTTTGATGAAGGAAAAACGCCAACTACTGTCTTTGATTTTTTTTCATACTCATCACTGAGCCTCTCAAGCACAAGTGATCCAAGTCCAGAGCCAGTTCCTCCGCCAACAGTGTTAAAAACGAGAAAGCCTTTAAGAGAAGAACAATCGTCGACGAGCTTTCTGATTCTGTCCATGGTCGTGTCGATAATATTTTTTCCTACATTGTAACGGCCTCGTGCAAAATTGCTTGCTGCATCTTCTTTTGCAGAAAGTAGTTGATATGGTTCGTAGAAATCCCGGTAAGTGCCGACTTTGATTTTATCGATTGAAGATGGCTCAAGATCAACGAAAAGCGACCTAGGTGTGAAAGTGGAGGTCTCGGTGGTTCCTTTGAAGAATGAATTAAAAGAGAGTTCGCCGTACCACATTTTAGATTCAGACAGTGTGCGATCAGGCCTGATGTGATGCTCATGACTTAATAGGTCCCAGAACGTTTCACCCATTTGGACACCGCCTTGGCCGATATGTATGCAGATAACCTCCCTCATTCTGGTTTTTTAAAAAGTGATTTTGTTTGGAAATTTTAATACATTTTACCATATCAGCTAAGTTTATTCAATCAGAATCTGAGAAACAAATTGCCTTAGAGTTAATAAAGGATTTAATCGCTTCCTACATAAGACATATCATATTCTAAGCTAGTATAATCAAGCAGTAATGTAAGCTTCTACTCTTTGCTGACTTATTATTCTTAGGAGCGACTCATAAAGTACTAACACTTCAGCTTTTGTGATTTTTCCACTTCAATGTCAAATGGAAAAACATATGGACGATGAAATAATCTCATTGCTAAAACATGACTACAAAAAGAAATGGTGCTTGCTTTTTTTTTGATTTTAGTCTCGGTGAAAATATTATAGACTGCTTGAAAACTTATATCCTTGCGATTTGTTTGCTTTTCTCAGATTTTAGCACGGACAGCCTCCTTTTCCCGCACCATCCTCCTGATTAGCTGGAGCATCTAAATTTTTCAGTCCGAAAGCGTCTAATAAAAAGGAAACGTTAAATTAAGTTTGCAGCGAAATCTTACTGCTTGCTGGTTGCTCCTGGCCAGGGCCTGGCTGGTTTGTATTCGGAGTCGCTTCGTTTCCAGCTAAATGCACTGCCAATGTTTTAAACAAATTTGCAACGTTATGTCCAGCTTTCGCCGACACTTCAGTAAACAGGATATCGAATTCTTTTGCTTTCGCCTCTCCTTCTTCTGTCTTAACCACTCTACCCAACAAAATTACAATGCCATTCTCAGTAATATCTAAACCTTTTATCGGCCATATCTGTTTTGTTTCCCACAAGCGCAATTATCACATCGTTTCCACGCTCTTCTCGGACATATTCAACCCATCGACTAATATTTTCAAAGGAGCTTCTGCCTATATAGAAGGTGAAAGTTCACAATTTCTTTGGAGGTCATGAAGGTGAGGATTACTTGTAATATCATAGACAATAACAGCAACTGAAGAGTCTCTGATGTAAGATGGGATAAGTGAGCGGAATCTCTCTTGGCCTGCGGTATCCCAGAGCTGCAGTCTGATTGTTTTGTCATCGAAATAAATAGTTTTTGCGATAAAGTCAATTCCGACTGTCGGCTGAGAATTTCAGTAAACAAGAGTGTGTTAGGAATAGTTTTGTGAAGAAAAAGTAATACGTGGTCTTTTCCATCGAATTGGTCATATACAAATCTGTTGATAATCGATGTTTTGCCAACGGATTGGTCTCCGACGAAGACCAGCTTGTACTTAGAGAGAGAATTGCTGGATTTGGCCTCCATTGTTTTAATCTGAGCTTCTCTTTTATGAGATTAAATTTTGAATATACAGAATTCCTAACACCTTAACACCTCATGCAGTTAAATTACGCTATCATGGCTCTTCGAAATACACTAAAAAAATCCATGCTTCCAATATCGATGAATTTGGCTTCTTATCAATCTGTTCAAGATACTGCAAGTGAGAGATGGGTGTACGTGAGCTTAAGAAATAATAGTATCAGATTTTATCTTCACCATTAATTAGCTAGACAAGACTACTGAAAGGAGTTTGTTCTGTTTTTGTTTTAAGAGCGTACACAAAGATATTTCCGAAATTGAAAAAAGATTCATATTGACATGTTAGTGCAGCCGATCAGCGACAGGATTTAGAAAAATGGGCATTGTTTGATCAGTGTAGAAACAAAGATTAGATTAAAGTTGGATCGGCAATTGAAGATAGCTGTATCTTGACCATAACTGAAAGGAAAATCTTTTGTTTCTATCTGAAATAATAGCAAATGATTTTTTTAACATTTTGATCTTGGAATAGAAGAAAACTATTACAAACTAGAACCGATGACAGAGTTGCAGGTATGGTGGAGTGCATCCAAAAAAAAATTTCACCAATTCATGTATTTTGACAAAGCCATATATATACATAGTATCATTTTATCACATCGGTTACAAAGAACATTTCATGATAAATAATACAAGCTATGACCTTTCAAGGCTCTTTTGAATACTACTGAGGCCATTTCATTTAAAAAAAAAAAACGCGAAAGAAATAGGAATCGGCATGGAAAAGGTACTTTGACTACTATGATTTAGATTTCTGATGAATTTCAGAACATTATATAGAGATATAGAGATATATATATACATATGCGCAGAAATTAAGAAATAATGGTTGTTATCACGCCCATAAAAACAGTAATGGAGAAGGTCTGGTCGATTCACAATCAATTAATATTTTTTCTATGAAACTTCATTATCAGATAAAAATCAATAAAATATATCGTTTAATCGGTTAAACTTTTGCTCTTCCAGCTGCATAGTCCAGAGCGCGCCAAACTTATGGGTCATAAAGCATCAATCCCTCCCTGGCCTTGACCACGCTTTCCCATGGCAATTCTTTGTTTTCAAATTTCGAAAGAGCTGCATCGAATGCAGTTTTCTTTTCCAATTGAGTTTTCATTCGTTTCAGCAGCTTTTTCGAGATCTTGACTTTGAATTTGAGCGCCTTCTCATACACATTCTTCACTGAAGAGAAATCAACTAGATTGCTAGGTGATTTTCTTATCCTCATTGGATCTCGCAAGCTTTCAGCCCAATAATTTTCGAAACCTTCATTTTCCAGTCTCTTAAGCTGACTGTCGAAGAACTTCGCTTCTTCATGAATTGTCTTGCTGTCGAAATAGTCATCAAGAAGTTTTTCTAATCCGCTGTCGTAAAATCCTGCTGTCAACCGCTCCAAGATGTATTTTTCGAACCTTTGATGTGTTCTTGGGTTTCTTCTTCTCTTATGATTGCAAAAATAGGGCATGTAGAAATCCTTCTCAATATTTTCCAAGATTTCTTCCCCGGAGCCTGATTCTCTCAGATTGTCTACTCGGCGGCTGGTAATACCTTGATTCGGTTTTTCATTGTGCATTCGTATCAAAGAACTCTTGATTTCACGCAGCTTTTTCTTGAGAGCCTCACGATATTTTCCGAAATCTCCGTTCGCCTCATCGAAGAGTTCATCTCTATGGTTAAATTCAATACATTCGCGGAATAGGTTTATCATAGCATCGCTATGCTTCAAAGCATTTAAAGTTGCTTCCCGGTCAGGATTGGATTCAATTTCCATTTGTTGTGTGTTACTCTCCTGTCTGAGGAAAGTTGATGGCAGATTCAAGGCGGTGTTCGCAGGCGGATCTATGCTAGGGTAGACGGTGAGATGATTAGACTCTCCAGGCTCCATTTTCACTTCGTGAGGCACTTCAAACGGATTGGTGAAATGCTCTGGCTCCAATGGTTTTTGCTTTCGATCATTAGAGGTGTTGAGCGTCGATCGCAAAGCTTTGGAACAATATTTCTGACGTTTGACCCACAATTTATTTGGCAGAAGGCATCGGCCTTTGCTCTCTTTCTGAGAGCTCTTGAAGGCATTGCCATCGGCCTTTGAGATGGAGTTCTTTGTTTTGAGTATTGGTATTGTCTTACGATCGGCTTGATTCATTAGTCAAATTCCCGGTTGAATTATTAATTATAACCGAATAAACACGCGCCTATTTAATTCCACGCCTGACAAAATATCTAGGCTGTTGATTTAAAGTCGTTTGTCTACTTTTGGTGACATAGGGTTCAAAATGAAGAAATGAACAATGAGAAGGTGTATCGAGCTTAGAGCAGGCTGAATGCACATCTGCCTTCGTGATGCCTACTAGTACGCTGGAGAGAGAGAAAGAGGAAAAACAAAATCTATCCGACAGAATCTAAATTTAATCACTCAGCTCCTGGCCTGAAAGACGCTGGCCATCCTTCAAATGGCCACAGGACTCATTTGCACTATAACAACTCGATTTTTTGTAAGTTTTTCTTATTTTCTATGGAAATATACTGAAACTCTGCATTGTTCAAAATTCACTCAAAAACCATAGGAATATACTCTTAATGGCACCAAATGATTCGATAATTGCATGCTTTGTTATATTGAGAGGAGAAGTATAAAAAACAGATGGAATATATAATTACTTTCTTACGACTTTAATACTCTATTTTATACACGTATTGATTGTCTTGGGTGAAATAGATCGTTTAAAAAAAAATGGTAAGATATTTTTTATGCATAAGTTGAATAAAAAAATAAAGCAATAGTTTATCTCTTTTGTGATGTCATAGGTACCGTTCTACAATACTGAATTTCCAATACAATGCTCTAGGTTTGGAGTTTTATGGAAATATTCCGCCAATTGAACGCCTCATGCGCAATTCTCTTTTCTCGCTCAACATCTTCATCAGGGATTACCTTTGAAAACGATTGTTTTGCACTCGATAAACGTATTAAATTTTACCTCAGAATTCATATTCAGGTCAATGAGACTTTTATTCGCTTCGGTGTTCATCGGCATTAAATCAGAAGATGTTGGTTTGATCTCTGATCCTGATAGAGGTTGCTCCAGGACGCTTTTTCGAAAAGTACTGGATTTCGCATGCACATGAAACGAGTCTATATTCCCTAAGCTTTGCTTCGAACCTGATCCTGTCTCGGTAATGGTCAATGCCATTGTGTTGTTAGTGGAGCTAATTTTCTGCTGGGCATCCTCTTCGCCGAAGCATGGCGTTAGAGGGGACTTGGCGTCAGTATGCGATTTTGGAATCTTGCTGAATACGTTCAAATAGTAGTTTTGCTCTAAAAATTCAAGTTCAGTTTGAACATCGCAGTGCGTTGTTCTCGATATGAAGGTAGGTGCTGAGGGTCCTTTTTTACGTTTAGTGGCCTTAGCTACTTCAGCAAAGCCGGGTTTTCTTTTGTGCTTGCTACTACAGCAAATCATTTTTTTTTCTTCTGGTTTTCGAAATTGTATATAATTATTATATGTTCGCTTCACGGTTTATATGAGGTCCAGTTATTCACCTGTTAACCTCGTCGTATTCGACAGAGGTCAATAGAAATAAAATATTTTGCAAAGTAATATTACATTGGTTCTGATAAAGACATAATTGAGGTATTAATGGGAGCAGATGCCAAGCTTTTTCTTTCAAAGGCGCCTTGAAGTTCTCATTCAAGAACTGTTTTAAGGTAGTTACTGGTTTCAATAAATTAAAAAAATATCAAGATTTTTCGAGGGTTCTCATCCGAAATTTATGCTATTCTCATTGTAAAATCAGAATTTTGTTCGTATTTGATTGTTTATTGCGAATTTTCAGCAAGTATTGCAAACAGCTGATGGATCTACGACATAATCGACATCGGTTGGGCTTCATTTCTTTTTTTTTTTAACACAATAAAGGTAGAATGTAGATTTTCTTGAGTTTCAATAGAAACAAGGTGAAGATATTTATCTCAAATCAAGGTGTAAAAATTGAAATCCAAGCGGTTCAAAAGCGCTTAGCTGAGACGTGGTATCTTGGATTTTTATCTGTGGTATTTCATCCATGCTCTGATTTTAAATTAATTTACGAGACACCTCGGTAATCATTAACAGGGCGCTAGCCGCTTCTTTGAATCCTTGCATAGTTTGATAAGGTCAAAGCTCTTTTCGAAGAGAAATCCATCATTTTCGTGTACTTTGCTTCATCAACTTGATTTTCATATTCGATTAAATGGTATTCGCTGAAAAAAGAATTGGTTTAAGGCTTCTTTGCAATAAAAAGTGAATTAGAGCATCCTATAGCTAAAACAATTTTGATGATGCATGGAAGAAGACGTTTATGGCATTACTTGCATTCATTTTATTCTTTTGTATGTTTTTCCATTTGATCTGTCAAGAATTAAAGAAAATAGCGAATTATAAAAAGATGCAAGTCGAGCTGAAAATAATTTTATGAAAATTTCAGGGAAAGTTTGGAACAGTTGAAGAAGTTTCAGTGGTCATCTTTAATTCTTAAAAGATCTCGGAGAAGCGAACTTAAATGAACGTGATGTTTGAACAAAACAAATCTGATTCAATGAAGAATTACTTGGAAAGATAACGTAGAGATCCTGCATATCTGAAAAGTATGATTACCAAAATAGGTTCATGTTCAGTAACTGCGTTTTCGCATCAAGTAGTAACATTAGGCTGCCATAAGATAACTGATAATGCGTAGATTATTAAATTTTGAACTGAGACCGAAACAACAATGGCTTAAGCATATTCTTAATGAAAATATTGAAGAGCCAACAATAAATTTGAACAAAAATTCTGAATAGGAAAGAGCAAAGGACTTAAGACGAACATCGATTACATTTCTAAGGCTCATGCCTACTGGCGAAGTAAGTTGAAAGTAAGAAAACTCAATTAAGTTTTATGGTATTATGTTTCAGATATGTCATGAAAGCCATTTGTTTTAAACATTGATTTATTAATACTCTTTTTCGAAATTTTGTTGCAAATCAATGGCTTAATTCTGTAGGCGTGAGATTCTAGCAAACTGAGCATTTTCAACAAAGATAATAAAGAAATAAGTAACTTTAGAGATTCGATTTCTCAACCTTTGTATTTGATGATTCGAGAAAAGCAAATTATTTCGCATCTCCCCTAGGGTTTACATGCTTTTGGCAGAATTTCCACGCTGTATCATGATAATATGCAATTGGCTTAATTTATAGTGCTACACTTAAAATTATTGTAGTCTCTTTGGAGATATATCATTCTAGCTTTGACGATGTTCAAGTGGATGTTAACAAAGTTATCTCTGAAAGAAACTCGTAG
>ENA-UOTX01000374-UOTX01000374.1-compost-metagenome-genome-assembly--contig:-NODE-374-length-48840-cov-6.361319_pt1 | contig 48840 bp, 17 predicted proteins | sample MGYA00238143_ERZ746982 | MGnify/ENA primary metagenome ERZ746982 (study PRJEB28758, sample SAMN06268862) | compost metagenome | isolation source: single cell | place: USA: California, Emeryville, Joint... | reverse complement strand
AAACTTTTTTAGAAATTTTTATTTATAATCTCGAATTTCCATAAGCTCTTCAGATCTATTTGAAAAATTTGTAATCATTCCTAAATGCTTGAGTTCAAATTTTAATTTACTAAAAACTCGTTTTAATTACTTTTTCGAGAGTTGAGTTTTAGATCACATACTCCATAGAATGAATTACTAGTTTCTCGATGTAAACTCTCTCGTCTTGCAGGGAATCGCAAGTCTCACAATTTATTGGTTTAGGCGCTGCGAGGTTTTGAGATTTTTTATGAAGAAATTGAAACTTTTTTCCTGAATAGTATTAGAAAAGCGTTGAAAAATTCTTCTTACGGTTAGTAGTTGGTCCTGGTGGCTTTTGCTCGACTTTGTTTCATCAGAAACAGGTTTTATAATGAACTATAATGGATCTAACATATAAAATGAGTCTAACGAACTTTAATGATTCTTGATTGAGACCAATTCAGCCAAAAAGCGAATACGCTCCAGAAGAAACGCACTGCATGGCCTTTTACTCTTTGAGACGCTTTTTCGAAAGAAAAGCCTGTTGATATTGAATCTTGATTATCGATGGTTTTAACTTTTCTATAGAAATGGGTCAGAGGACCCGAGCTCTTGAGTGCAAGATAGTAGTTTATCTCTTAACAGGGTCTATGGTGATTTTCATAGCGGTTTTATGTGAGAAATATGCAAATTTTGGAATAGTATATGTTGAATCGGGAAAATTTTTTCGTGAAAATAAGAAATGTAGGCTAAAGTATTCTGAATCTCAGCCGCTGGGATGCGATAGAAGCGATAAGGAGCTCGAAAAGAATACATTTTGTGAGTATAATACAAGAAAAGCTCTTCTTCGCAGTATTTGATCGACTAGACTCTGCTTATTCTCATATACTGTGGTTGACGGTGAGCTTAGTCTCCTATGGATTCAGTATTGCCGCATGCTTTGAAGTCGTAGAAAAGTAATAATGCTTAAACTAGTTTTCATAATTCGAGGATTGAGCCTCACTTGTTAAAAAGGTTAATTACTAATGCATTATGAAAAGAAGTTAAAATTAGCGCTACTTAAAGGACACCTTCAATGGAAATCTCTTCTATACTAATATAACTCAATATTAATACACTGAGAGCGGTACAATGGATCCCGATAGGAAGAGTGTTGCGAAATACCAAGGCTTGAACGATTTGTGACAAGATATCATCTGAAAAAAATTTTGATTATGTGAATGTGATTGGTTACACTCTCGTGCCAATTTAAAAGAAACTGCTCAAAAGCTCACTACTGACTAGACGATGAGAAACGATGATGAATGATCACCTATCCCACGGTTCAAAGGTTCGATTTTTGCAAATGGAACATATAATTTATTTTTTCACATCTTACATGAGGACGAAAGGCGCTCAATTCCTGCTTCTTGCCTTCAAAAATTGCTAATTTGATGCATAGCATCGTATTATTTCTGCATTAGCTACGAAAATGAGCGGCTTCCTTTTCCCGGTTAATCACAATTTTGAAAAGAATTTCCTTAATTAGTACTAATATATGGGTTTATCGGAGGTAGCGCGCTTGCGCCCTACCCGCGACACTAGTGCTTTGAGCTAAAGACGTAACTACCAGTGCCGGGTGATCTATCTCTCGATAGAAACATTACAACAATGGATATTGGACCTAACAATGCAAGGAAATACACGCAAGCCCTCTTGAATTTGAAAGAACACGTAGTTTGACCTGTAGATCAGGCAGATACTGAATATTTTATGGACAAAATTACTTCTGCGAGAGGCTTGTCTGCAATTCGGACAGACATGTCGTGTTGTACCGGAATTCTGAGTGTCTCAAGCACCGTTTACTTGGATTCAGTATTCATCCAAAGTGAATTCCTCGAGAGATGCGGATGGTTGTGTTTGAAAAGAGCTTGAAGAGATATCCAAAGCTCATTGGAAATATTATCCTTCAATGGGCAGCGGACAAACAAAAAATTTCCGAAATTCTCATAATTCAAGGTTTATTCTGCAAACTGTATTTAATTTCGAGGGCTTGGGATTTAATTTTCATTTTGGGTGCATTCCGATGCATAATCACCAATCATGTAAAAAATTCTAACTTGGGATTTCGTAGCAAGAGCATGCTCAGAAGAACTACATGAAAAGCCTTGGATACAAAACTTTTTCGATAAACTCGGAGTAACTACTGTTTTTCGAAGTTTTGGGAGTAACATGTGCGATTATGAATCGTCCCAAGGAACGGATTACCACTCTATGATGTGAAGAGAATCTCTGAGAAGTTTTTAATGAAAGGGTTATAAGGAATAATAGCCTCAAAGGGGACGGTTTGACAATTTTTCTATCACCTCTGATATTATTTTTTGTTGCTTTTGGAAATGCCATGTTTTCTCATTTTCTTGTAATACATGATTTAAGATGACTCTTCTTTTCTTACATGATGCTGGGTTTAATCACTTGAAATACCAGAACGATAAAAGAACATTGTATATAATGTGCGTTAGACTCTGAAAAGGAGATAGAAGAGAATTTATCTTAAGATTATAAGGTGGAGAATGAATTTACCGTAGCCAAGCTTTGAATTCCTTAACTACTGTTTTTTTTCATATGACTAACCCGAAAGTCAAGAGCCACAATACAATTTCGGTCCACAACAGGAAATATTCCACAATGTTCTTCTCGTTTTAATTTTTTGTGAGCAACTCCTGCCGAAATTCAAAGGAATTGGAGGACCTCAACGCCTTTTCAAGCCAAAATACTAAGCTAAGCTTCATTGAGAAAGAACGCGTTCAATCACTTTTTATTTGAGTAATATTTAAAACGGTGTCACAATGCAACCGAATAAATTTAATTCGAAATCGAAATCAGATTGCAGAAGAAATTTTGAAAGTTTATTTATACACTGCACACGTCGAACTGCTCTAATTTGTGATTTGAGAATGAATCAACCTAGACCTGAATGAGATTTATACACCAATTCTTTGGATTTCTGCTTTAGCTTTATGAAATTAATTATATATACCTTAACAAAGCATTAAAAAGTCACAGCACTAATCAATTTGTCTCATATTAATCTCATAAATACAAAATAGAGACATACTATCCCGAATCAACGTAACTAATAAAGTTGTACTTGCAGGCCAAGAATAATAATGCAAGATTTGAGTCAATAAGGATCAACTCCACTTTGTTCACGTATTAATCAGGCTTCTATCGGACTTTTTCTCATTGGGATTAATGAATTTGACATAGCCGTTAATTAGGTGTAAATTTTCCTTCCGGCCCCTAGACCTGAAATTTTAACTCTTATAAATCGAGGATATTAAATGAATCAAAAATAGAAATATAAAAACGATTTTTAAAAGTTCTCGATTTGTTTATTCTAACTATTGACCGGTCGGATATCCAAAAGAGTATTCCATCTCAATCTTGTCAAATTCCAGCAATTTAAACAGCTCATTGCTGAAACGAAGGTATTCCTTTAATAATTTCTCAACTTTTTTAGTAGAATGAAAGAATTACCTCTCGCATCTCATCGTGAGACTGAGAATGCGAATTTCGGGTTTGACCACAGCCGTATTTCATTATCATATATCTTGCTTTCTTTCTAAAAATGAAAAAAAGAAGGGTTAAAAGCCAATAGTCATAGAAAATGCCTACTGCATCTGAACCAGTTCGCTTTGGAAATACTGACTAGAACTCTCTAATTCAAGAGATACATCCCTAGGTTCAGATTTGATCACCTCGCTCTCCGATACTTTAATGACTTTATGGCTCTTTTCCTAAAATTAGACTGTGAATATTCAAGCAAGAGTTTTTTCGTTTACCTCGACCATAGAAGACTCGGCAGTGAGTTTTACTTCCTCTACCTCGTCTTCTAAGTCCTTGCTCTGCTTTATCCTAATGATTTGCTTCCGGAGATCCCTATAATTCAATCGTTCCGATTCAATTGAATTAGAAGTAAAATTACTCTCGCCCTCTTTGAAAATAAGGATGCTCATAGGACATCTCGCAGCTATCAAAGTCCCTGTAGATCTTTCTGAACTGATACATATTGAGCTTATTGGTTAAAGGCAGTTTTAATTCATTCCGAAATGATATCGGGAAATACCTGTCTGATAAACGAATTAAGGTTCGAATGCTTGTAGAAGTGAGGCAGGACTACCTCTGCGAAAAGCTTTGGTTGCAAAATTTTGAAGAAAGACCCATCATCCCCCCAACAGATCAATTTAGAGTATTGAAGATCCTTCATTTAGAATTTGTCGAATTAAGAAAAGTAGGAGTAATGATAGTTTACCTCAAGCATGAGGGAGAGGTTGTCTAAGAAAGTCGACTTGTATTTTTTACGAGCTTTACGGCCCTTTTGCTCCTGGGTAATAAAATCCGACATAATTGAAAAAATTAAATGAATTATTCCCAAACAAAATTTTTTTCCAGTGTATAAGCCCATGCGGTATGATCGAATTATCAAAAAAGAGTTTTTCCTTGATAATTTTTATTCGCATCCAATGATAACCACTAAAATCGAATTATATAATTTCGTTCTTAATCTCACCCTTCCGATCGAAACTTGAAGGTAATAGATCTAATTTTATTTGAAATGCTGAGATCCTTTCCATTTTATAACCATCCTACCTCTTGAGAGATACTACTCAAGCGACAGAAAAGCACCTTTGGCTTTCTTCAGCGAAACTGGCCTTCTGAAAGGAATTAACAGTGCAACATTTAAAAAATTCACAAATAATCGAGATTTTTGAATAAAAGATAGGGGATCGAGGTCCCTGAGCTATTTTCTGATCTATAACTGCGAATTTTAAATAATTGGTTTGGGAGTAAATTGATTAAAGCAGTGATCTGGTTCGAAAATTGCTAAGGTAATAAAATTAATCATACCACGGTTAAAACTCAAGCATTAAATTAATTGTCTAAGCAAGTTGTTCCTTAACAAGTATGCAAAGAGCAGTCGATATTTCTCATTAGCAGGCGCCAATCCAACGCAAAATACATTACTTTCCTTAATAGGCACAGCAAAATATCGTGATAGTTAAGATCTGTGGATATAGGCACTAGCGGCAGTATTACCAAGAGCAACTGAACGAACTGATAGCAATTGATTAGAATCCTACAGTTATTTTGGGGTTCCTCTGGGGTCGTTCATTGAGTATTTTGTGAGTTTGGCCAAATTTTCTTAGAGAATTCAATCAAATGGGGAAAACTGCAAAATTAGAAATTTTTTTCATCTAATTCTCAAGCTATGATGCTCACACAGTATTGCTGAGGGATATCTAGTTACAATGCCTGCTATACAAGCGAATTCTTTCGTTTTTTTTTGCTTCTCAATGGATCTACATGTTATAGCATTGACTTCTTATTAGTGTGGTTTGCATAGGTTCCTATGGTTAAACTAACTCCGCGCTATCCTTGCTGTGCTTATTGCTTGAGTACTTTGGTTTTTCTCTCAAATCTGCTGCGAAATTAATAGGTCGAAACATATAATTAAAAGAGTTATTTCTAATTCATTAAGCAAGAAGTTAATTTAGATAGAACCCACGGGAATCGACAATACGTAAGCACATTTAAAGTCATCCAAGTGCAGAGCATCTTGCTGAGAGAATCCTCTCAATGCGCAACCCCTTTCAGAGATCTTGGGATATTTCTTCTACGGGCTTACTTTTTGAATCAAAGATATTATTGAAGGTATCAAATTGAGGAAAATCACCTTAATACCTGAAAAACCAAGTCTAACCTGACTAATGAAGCAAAATAGGCGGGTTTTGAAGGAATCAAAGAAATTTTATCAAAGCCCAAAGAAGATGGATCTATCGAAGAAAAGAATCGAATAATTGCTCGAAGATTCAAGATTTCTAACTATGAAGAGACTCGAAGTTGACTTATATCGAAAGATCCAATTGTCTCAAAACTAGATTCATTCTCGAGCTCAGAATTCCTGTCAAATCATTGTATTAGTGAAAATATTGCTGTCTGTGGTAGCTAGGGGAAACTCCCAGTGTTAGACAGTATTGGTTCTCTTCAAATTACTCTTGCACAGAGCTCGTTATTGAGTAAAATAAGAAAGGTGCCAGGAAACTGCGGATTCACTATAACCGGAGAGAAACAAAGACAGCTCCTTCGCTTTTCAATCAGCGAGGATTTATACTCTCATCTAGAGCGAGCTCTCAGCGAAGGTAGGACATGTTCAAAGGATAGAATTGGAATTTGAAAGAAAAGAGATATTCTAGGGGTTTTGCCCATTCACGCAAAGAGATAGAGATAGATGTTAAGGAATTACCCTGCTATGTCAAGAAAAAGCCCTGCCGAGTGAAATATCTCCAACAACTGATCAAGATAAGGCTACAAGAACCATCATCATGCTCAACTAAGAGCTCAATTTTTAGGTTTTGCATCTATAGCTTTAATTTCACATTATAGTGTTTAATTTCTCACTCTGGGTGTTTAATTTTCATTTTGGGTGTTTACGTTGAATATTCTTGATCTGCATAAAAATTTTAAATCGCTGGTTCTGACAGGGAGAGCTGCATTCACGGACGACACTCAAAGGTTGTTTTAGAAAGAAACCGAAAGGATTTAATGGTTTAATGCTCGTTTTAACGATTATCGTTTCAATTGTTTACTGAATAATCACATTATCAATGAAAATGAAATGAAACTCGCAACAATGATGCTGTTTTGCTCATTAGTTGGAGATGAATGTTGAATAAGAGTACATTTTGCACAATAGAAATTGTAAACCGCATCGCTTCATTTCGAAATGCTGTTTAAACGATGAAAGTCCTCTTAAACATCAAATATTTTGAATTGCGACAGCCAATTTCGCTCTTTTTTCATTGCTTTCCCTCTGAGCATGCGCTCTCCTTTAACACTGTGTTTAATTCCTTGAGTGGCAATTTAACAGCTTTCAACTCGACAAACGATTGAATAAGAAGAGATATTCAATTTCTCCAGTCAGCAGCTTTATCTCTTGTTATCGCTGTACTTTAACTCGTCGTGAGAAGTGATAAGACCAAATAATGTTGGACAGTCACATTATAAGGTGTTCACTGTTCGCAACCGCGCATCTCGGACCTCGTAAGCTCTGATCTCCATATATTGCTCATTTTCTTGAATCTTGAAGTTACAAAGCGTCCATTGACGAATTCCAGCGACGAGCAATATGCCTAATATTTTCGCAATCGAGTCACGTCCTCACATCCATACAGATACTTTTCAAATCCATCATCGCTGGCACCTATTTTATTGGGTACTTGATGAATGGCCTCCCACAATCAACTCCAAAGCCAAGCTGTAAAACTAAGTCATGATGACCAGACGCTAAACTGTACGAGTTTGTTGCAAACCCGCCCTTTTTATAAATGAAATCAATTTAATTGAGTTACAAATTAATATTTTGGATATGCGAAGAAAAGAGTTCGAAAAAGAACTGATAAATCAGATTTAATTCGCATCAATTCCATAACACAGGGGGGAAAAAATGAAGATTATTGATATCTCAAGAATAGTTAAAAACGAGAAAAGGTGTAACTCACGATTTGTGATACATTAACTCATAACTTTGTCGCCTGAAAAATCAATGAAAGGCGAAAGTTGAACTGAGAATCAAAAAATGAGATTAATGATCTTAGTTTGCTCTTTCAAAACGCGAAGATTAATAACTCTATGAGTCATCTAACTCATATGCTCTCTTTCCAACCTTATGGAACTAACAAAGATAGAGCTGATGTTTTTATGAAAATAATCATCATTGCAATCTGAGTGTGTGTTGAATGAAAAGCTATAAACTTGAAAATAGACAATAGATTGCCAGAATGAGAAAAAATGAAAATAAAAACTGGATTTAAGATAGGAAAGGACTCAGGTTTTTATCGTGATGAGTCACTTTTAAAATAATAAATTGAATTGAACAATTTCTACAAAATCGTGATGGGTAAAGAATTTTCGAGTCCACAAAATCGAGTGATGTGGTGTCCCAGCACAAAGGGGGAGATTTACATTAAAGATTTAGCCTCTTATCAAGGGAGACAACGAATTCAAGGAACTGAAGCACCATATAGTTCAACATGTTGAGATTCATTCGAACATTTAATGAAATTTAGGTGGGATTGAATCTGTTCAAAGGATCGATGGCACGGACATTCTACTATCTACCTATCTTGATGATCATTTTCGCAAGCTCGCGATGGTTGGATTCATAGACCTGACAAAGAAAGGAGCTAGCATTCGTTCCTTTAAGTTACATTATAGTGGAGTTGGTCGCCTAAGCCAAATAGAATACAATTCTAAAAGGAATTTGGCGGCATTTTTGTCAATCAGAGAACAATATGAATACCATTTAATTGATTGTATCAATTTTGAAGTGATAAAAAAAGTAAAATGGCACCCCGTCCATCGATGTACTTTTCAATTAATATCTGAAATTCAGTTTTCGTGAAATATATAGATGATAATTCAAGTCATAGTTTTCATCCAGAAGGCAAACTCATCGCTACTATTGGTTGTGAGCAGCTGATGATCACAGATGTGGATACCGGACGCCTTTTGCATCATCAGAAAATGGTTGAGTACTGTAAATTCGCCTCTCTTGAAAGCTGATGACAAATATGTTTTATATCAGCTCAGGATAATCGATGTTGCTGGAATCCACTCCCTTCTAGCAATTCACTTGCTGTAACCTTCGGAGAGCACGATTTTGCGTTAATTGATGCTGAAAAACCGGACTTTAACATCATACATGAGAATAGCCTAGATTGCTCAGGTAATTCCTTCATGTTGTGCTTGAATAAATTTGACCATTTGATGAAGATATCCTATGGATTGATTGGCGTAATGATGGTAACTTGATAGCCTGTGGAACTATAAGACGTGCAATAAACATTTATGACGTAAGAACAAAGAGCATCATCCACAGATTTATTGATTTGCATCAAAGTAGCACTTTAACTATAGCAGTCACATAAATAACTTTATTTCCACAAGGTGCGTTACAGTGTGGGAGATGGAACAAAGCAGGCACTCTAATTGCAACTGGATCAGATGATTGGAGAATGAGCGTGATAGATTTCAGGGCGAAAAAAGTCATCTATAAATCCTCAAAAATTACTAACTGTAACATCAGTTCAAAATTAATTTGATTTATTAAACTCTTTATTCATAGCTCCCATCCTCTCAGTATCGTTTCTGGATACTTGAGGGTTTCTGAAGTTAAATGTTACATCTTGCGCTGTGATTGCTCCTCAATCAACAATCTTTTGCTTGCGTAATAGGAGAAACTAGACGATTAATAATTAAATAGTGATGAAATTAGTAAATCTCAAAGATTTCTATGAAAAAATATAGTGGTTACGCTAAATGTAGTCATTAGTCAAAAAAAATTTTGTAATTTAAGTGACGAATTTTGAATGCTCAAGGAGAAAGAACAAACCCAAGAAAACTATAGCATGATGACAACAAAGCTTAAAACTTTACATTATCCTGCCAAAGTTCAATTTATTGAAAACTTTTTCATTGGAGATCCAAGATAGTTTCGATCTAATCACATTTTCGAGCAAAACGAATGCATAGGAACGAGCGCAGGAAGCCTTTCATAGGCTTCAACTAGTATCTAGTTCTCGAATAGCTTTCAAGAATTAATAGCATCTTTAGTATTCATAATTTTTTTTTTTTGATCTTTCGACTCAGAATAGTGTCATCTGGTACTTTGGAGAAAACAACCAAATCTGCATTTATGACTTGACACCTAATCAGATATTGTCCCAATTTCAAGGAGCCAAATTTCTCAAAGTACCATCGAAATGTAAAGAATTGTAACATTCGATGGATTTAAGTGGAAAATCTTTACACGTTCAACCAATAGAAAGTCCAAATTTCAACAGGAGAAAGATTTCGAAAGTAATGATCTTACAACAAGGTATACAACTTTCCACAATTAAAGAGTTTAGTCGATAACATTTGTTGAACGGAAGAATATGTTTGAAATGTAAAATGAAATCATGCTGACACTCTTATCGCAGTCGTTTCTGATGATTGAATGGTGAATGTGCCATATTTCAGTTCTGAAAGGACACTACTTTTTCACTTTTGTCGATGAATGTGGTTGCGTTTTCTCCACATTTTGGTAAATTACCAAATTAATTTTTCTAATAGAATCCCAGCTGTATTTGTAAGTAAATGCAACAGATTAGATTCAACGATGTTAATTTTTCTGTACAGAGTCGAGAATTCTTGTCTTTGCTGTTAGAAATCATCTTTCAATAATATTAATGAAGATTTAATCGAATACTCACTGGAACAAATGCTATGCAATTCGACTTAACAAGATGCTTAATCCATTCTCAATGAAGAGACAGATAGGAATTAAATTGCTATGTCTATGGATAACAAAAGACCGGGAGGAGGATGGTTGGGTTTCTAACTATTTTCAGATACAACTGAAGCAAAATTCTGTGGTGAAACGTAATTACAATTTATCTTCACAAGTAATTGTACATGTTTTCAAAAACTAGAAATCCGAGAAAGCGGATTCTGATTTAATCAATTTTTGTTGAATTTCTATTTCTCAGCTTGGATTTATTAGTAGCTTTATCAAAGAGATGCTCTTTTCCTTTTCTGCTGCAGGATGTCAAGCCAGAACTGGAGAATGAAATTATTTCTACGTATCTAAAGATTATTGAATATATTCAGCAAACGGACTAAAAAAAGGTTATATAAGAAGCGAAATTGTCAGTTTTATTAGGATCTCTTTAGAATTGAATGCCACGACCCTGAGCACACTTTCGTCTGTTTCTGGAACAAGAAGAATGCTTGATTCATTTCATTTTTCTATATCTAGCATGCCTCAAGAAAAAGTAAAACATTTTTTTCACTGAATACGTATTTATCTATTTGGAGATAATATATAGCCAAGGGATGCAGTGGTTGCCGTTGTATTTCGGTAATTAAACTAAATCCTTTTGAGGTGTATTAAAATTTGACATTGTTAAATGGTAAGAAATGACTTGCAAAATATAAATTTGTGGTTTTTGAAATTCTGAATATTTATTGTGAACTCAGACCCACAATGGATCAATTGGTGCAGTGATGAGAATGCGAAGCAATATATTCTACAAGAAAATGAGATGATTCAAGAGCATATCAACACAATTAAAACTAGACTGAAGCTATTAATTTCTTCAAGTCTACGCAAGATGTGCAAAATGGATACAGCACGCACAATGCTTGTCGTCGAATTTGACAGATGTAAGGTAAACGTATTCAGATGATGTGCTCTACAAATCAGAAATGTTGGCCTCAGGCAGACACTTTGATAGAGTTTGTTTTTTCCTTCATGAAATGTGAATATTCTCCCGCTAAATAAAATTGAATCTGATTGGTCACGTTGTTAAACACTTGAAAGGTTTTAGTTGGAAAAGAGAGCTAAGTAAATATCTTTCACATGGAGAGGGAGAGGATAATTAACTTGATTTTCTTTTTTCTTAAATATATTCTTTGTTCTTTCCTATCAGAAAACATACTTGAGGGTGTGAAAAGCGCAGTCTAACAGTATACAATGCCACGAACGACGGTTTCTACTGCATTTTCTTACTTAACTCTAATACTTTCTTTAATTCTTCGTCATTCTCGTCATTAAACTGGTTCTTTTGTTGTGTTGTTTGATTGAACAGCCCAGGCATACCTGAAAATAAACCGCCGCTTAAATTGGACTGCGCTGCTGGCATCATAAACATAGGCAGGTCAAATCCCATCACGTTTTGAGAAAATGCGTTGACTCCCTCTGCCTTCCTGTTATGCTCCACCCGTGTATCTGAAACATCATTGGGATTGGATTTAGCAATAAAAGCTTCTATTTCTTTAATCACAAAAGTGTGAGACTCTATGTTTAGAAAAGGATGTGGATTCTTGTGATCATAAGGGTGGAGAACCTTTCCTTTGCAAAAAAAGGTATATTGCACTGAAGACGACTTGTCAACATCAAATCGCTTACCGCTAAGAACCAAATCACCAATTTGGACTCTCTCCTTATAATAAGCTATTGCACGGCTGCCACTCACTGTGTAAATCTCCTTCCTGTCAAAACTGAACAAAAAAGTGAATTTGTCCATTTCATTGTCGAATAAATTTTCGGTGTAAGCTCCAAATCTGCTGCCTGTTGTCGACTCGATGACCAACAGCAGCGGTCCCTGACCTTCAGACCAATGCTTCTTGAAATCCTTGAAGTGATAGCCGTCTCTAGAGCCTTTGTAGACCAACTCGTATTTTGCTTTCCCGCTTTTGCAAATAGCTTGAGAAACCAATTTTTCTTCCTCAGCAGTAGACACTATGCTCGAGAGTGTCGCCAACTGAGGCAGATGAATAGAACGGAGAGGATGCGAGACATAATTCAGCTCTTTCAATGCTTTCGAGAAACTTTCAAGGATAGGTTTCAGCTGGCAATCCCATTTTTCCTTGTCAACGAGCTGGATTGATGGAAGATGCTTTGAATTCATCAAAGGCATCATGATTTTCGCTTTCTCAAGCACTGATCTCTGTAACTCAGTCATGTAGTTGTCGATGTTTTTGGATCCGACGTTTTGCAATTCACTCTTCTGCTTGATTTGAAAATTCAAATTCTGAATGAATGTCGTCAGCTCTCTTTCTGAGGCGATCTTGTTGATCTTCATGATAGCTTCGTCTAAGCTTTCAAATGGTGTTTTGATGACACCATTGAAAGCAAAATCACTCTCATTTCTAAGCGAAAAGAAATTGCTCTCCAGAATTCGTACTTGAATATCAAGTCTGGCAAGCGCTTCTTTAAAATTCTCTTCAAGAGTCGTCAATATCTCTTGCCTTAATGCTTCATAGTGAGCAACGACCTTGGATTTCTCAGTTTCAATGCAAAAGCTCAGTCTTGAAAATATCTCGCTTTCATCATGCAACAATTTTTTGAGTTCTTCTGGGAGCCCTCCTTTGGCTTTCAAAGGGAGAACTACGTCAGACAAAGATTTGTCAAGTTGCAAGGATTGAGTGAGATAAGACTGGAGGGGCAAAACTGCTGGCTTAGTCTTTGTAGAAAGGAGACATTTGTCACAAAAGAGCACTTGTGTTGCTTCAGGATCGAGGGTAGCTCCTGAGATAATCTCGTTGGGGTGCAAAGCGCACGCAGGAAGTTTTAGATTGGATTGCATTTTTTAACTTCTCAAGTATATTTTTATTTTAAATTTTTTCTCTCAATGTCAATTAAATCGTGGTAAATAGTTATATTTATTCGAGAGGTGGCTTTGATCATGAATTTTCTTCAAAACGTTAATTCTTAATATCAACAAAATACATCTATGAAGTATAGTGATAGTCCTTTGCATTCATTCTTAGCTTATTACTAAGTAGTAATAGAGATTTGTCTCAAGATAAACCACAATATTCAGTTTCGTTCTCTATTCTTTTACATGCAAGGTGTATATGACTTCTCTTGTTGCAGTAGAGATCTCTAGGCTATTAATTGAAGCCACCACTCGTTTAGTACCAATGACTTTATTCTTAGCTTCGATTTCAAATTATTATTGCCTTTCATATATTACTCTACATAATTGGATTACTTTCATACTGAGTGGTACTCTTCTCTCGGGGTGATAATTTCAAAAAACAATAACTCAGCAAATATTAACAAATTTGGCTTCCAAATTGCATGGATCTAATCCTTTTATGAGGAAATTTTTAATCATTGTGCATGTCTTGAGACCACAACTAACCACCTTGCTTTCATGCAGTTTTCTACTCAAAACGCAGTTTATTCTAATTGTTAAGGTCTTTTGGTAATAAGTCAAGAGAAATTTTGTGCGTCCAATTTAATTAGCCAGTTTATAAAACGATTGAGTGATAAAGTTAATTCCTTTCGATTTTCTTCAATAAATCATCTGAGAAGTTCCATTGATTTTCGCACGAAATACGCTCTCTAAATTTCAAAAACCATATGTATTAACTAGAAATAGCAGCCTAATTTTTGAGAAACAACCTCATAATAAAATTGCGCCCAGTACAAATAGCGTTGTCGAGCGATATTATCATCCGTGCCGTTCACTTTTGGGAAATAATCCCTATGAAAAAAAGGGAGCAAGACTTGTATGCAATAGCCCTCGTAATAGTCGTGGTCATCAGGATCCATATTTCGTATCATAATGGTACCTGATGCAGTCAATATCCATCCATATCAAGGGCTGTGATAACATCTTGTTTGGTGATCGTTTGAGTGAGTTCTAAAAATGAAGGCTCTCTAGAGCTTGGTGGATTTTCTTCTTCTTTTTGATTTGTGGTTGCCAGCTGTCTTCTCATGCTTAACCTCAACTTCAGCTAAGTAAAGGATTGTTTTCAATCAATTAGAATTCGGTACAGTTTAATATTAACAAGGAGGGTACGAATTGTCGTCCAGCTCTGCAACAACCTTTAGCAAGTACAACAACCACCTGAGACGAGATTCAAGGAGAGAGGAGCCAAAATTACATTTGTAAGAACTGATTTCGCTGTCATTAGTTGGGGTTTTGGTTTTTCTGAGAATTAACTATTATTTATAATAGGAGCGACCAGCCAGCTTAAATAGCTGAGCTGACTCATGTGTATGAGCAAAGAAGCAGAAGCGCGATAACTCGCATGAGCCAATGCTGTGTGAAAAAATTGAATGGTTTAATTAAATAAAATAGAAAACTGTCGGTATTTTACATAAATCAAACCCAAAATACGAATAAGAAATTGCTAATGTCATAACCTCTTTGTAACTGTCATCCACTAACTTTGAATTAGCAAAAAATAACACATTACCTTCGCCATATTTCTCTCTTGAAGGGAAATAACTAAACAAAGAGGTGGAGCCGAAAACCAATTCAGTTGGTTAGTCTAGGAGCTTTACGCTTTGCAAATTAATCCTGTGTTCTTGTGAGGATAGAAGCTGCTTCCCGAATTTCAAATCAAACCGCTGATTGATTAAATCAGAGGGTCAAATTCAACAGAATTTGTTCATTTCAGTCTTCTCTATGAGTGTATTGTGTTAGAACTGACCCAAATTTGAAGTTGAAAACAAATTAAAGACAAAACAATCTATTGCCAAAAGTAAGGATCGTATAAGTAGAGAGAAAGCTTCAAATATCGGAGGAATTCTTATTCATTTCGTGGCCTCCTAAGTTCCAGATAACCTCAGTAGCAGCTATTCGTTTGGTTGTTGTAAATTCTGAAATTAAATGAGATCTTTCGAATTGAGCAAAGGTCTAACTACCGAGAAATTCAAAAGTGGATTCTCAAGATATAGTCTCCATGGTATTCTAATTTTCTATAAATTTACTCGGGCGAGAGGGAGAGAGAAAGAATTCAGTAGGCATGTATATGGAAAAGAGAGAAAAGATTGCCTAGAGGTCGAAGAAAAAATGCTGGGGCTTTGTTTGAAGTTGATTCTCTAGGCAATATCCTTGAAGTATCTCTAGAAATTTGTTTTTGTTAACAGAATAGCTTAAACTGCAAAGTTGAATTACATTATTTTATAACCATTGGAAACAAGAGCAAAGAAGAGTTTAAGGTCCTAATCACAACTAACTAATACAAGAACAGTGCAAAGCCTTCCGCTGAGACTTTTTTGTCCCTACATTCTCAAGATTTCACGTAATTTCATTTAATAGAAATCACATAAGCAATATATCTCCTTTCGTCAATATTCAAATTTAATCACTAGAGGAATAACTACAAGCAAGTAACTATATAAGCGACACTTCTTCTCTCATTCGCAGCCGTCATCGTGTGTTCTCTATTGCGATTTGTCATATACGAACCCTCACAATCATTGTTCAGAAAAGAAATTCCGCTAACTTATACTACAAACCCCAGGCACTAACTAATACTTACTCGACTTACGAGGACTCTTTTCATTTACTATTATTTCGCTGTTTCAAATAATCAAACTTATCTCATATTTTTCTCTTTTTTTGGAATATGAATCGTCTTTCTAATATTCAAAATATATCATCTGAAATCAATACTAACTAGCCAGCACCTAGTTTACTGTTAGGAGTCATGACAATGTGGGACTCTATACTACCAACAAGGTAACCTTTAACAATTAAGAGTCGGTGTGCTGAGCGAAAAACTGTATCATGCGCAATGAGAACAAGAACAATGAAAACAGGTACATGACTTCATTGCGCAGGCCTCATTCATAATCCACACCAAAAGATTTAGAAGACCTTTCTTTTCTAAAGTATTTCAAGATCCCCAGATTTCCACCTCCTTGTGTTTCGAGAATTAGGTTTAAGCGCATATTTGCTGTGATTTACCAGTTATTCCGCACTGACGAAAGTTTAAGCAACACCCTTCGAGAAGAAAATAGAAAAATTGTATTGATTGAGGTCAGTGACCTTCGAATTAGATTGTGGAAATTGTTCTTAAAATGAATATTTCGGAAACCAGCACCACACAAAACGGTGAGACCAGAGGAATAAAAAGAAATACCCTTATACAGACACCAAGTGTGAGCTTATCGAGGGAGTTTTATAATTCATTAGACTACCTGATTATCATCCTAAATTACATGATAAGATATTTGAGGTTCCTCTATAGCAAAATAATTTGCTTTGTTTTCGTTTTCCACCTTCAACGGTGTTTCTCATGACCAATTTCAGCAATGTCGAAGGCTTTGAGAATTCAAAATTGAATGATTGCGAACTACTCGAAGGAAATGCCCGAAATAAAAGTCGATACAAAGAATTCCAAAGTTAATTCAATTCTTCAAAATGAAAATCCAAGAATAGAAGTATTAAAAACCCAATAATCGAATATTTCGGAACCTTATTTGCCAAGTTCTTTTATTAGAATTTATTAGATTCGTAATAGACTCGAAATTAAAATTCTAAGCTCTTCGTAGTTATTTTTCCCTCTTAAGGTGTTCTCTTTTATTTCCTGATATGTAGATTGGATGCTCTCTGTGCCATACCCTACCCATGGCAGTGATTTAAAGAAAGTTAGTTTAGTATTCTACGCTTGATGATTGTATTTGAGAATATTCTGTATTATTTCATCTTTTATTGATGTTAATGCAATAACCTCTTCTGGTTATCCCCTGCTTGAATTCTTTACAAAGCATTAGAGCGATTAAAGTTTGAAGATGCGAGTCTCTGCTATTTAAATTGCGTAATTCATCTGAGTAATGTAAAACGAGTTATTTCCATGAGAATGATTGAATGAGCAGTAAAAGGAAACATTTGGCTGCAATAATCTACCAGTACATATCGTCTGATCTCTTAACTTTTGCTTTTCATTTAAGTAAACCTACGCTTTATTAAGGTGTTCTTTGATTTTCATATTTCAAAAAAAGTTCAAAGATTGAAAGCTTCCTTCGTGCCGACAAATGAGACAATCTGAGCTTCTTCTATTATAAAATCAACTAAGTGCGCTCTATTTGAATAATCCTTCTATTATGTCATTTTTATGTCTGATTCTCATAAAGTATGTCGATATGTGCTTTTTGAACAGATAAGAAATTCAAAATAGTTCGCATGATTGACACCTTTGGTTAAGAAATGTATGATGATTTTTGCTAGCTTATCCTTGAATTGCACTTTTGAAATGAAAATGTACAAATACAGCTATTGAAATTTCAAGCTGATTTTTTCTCAATATTGTAACGAATTTCCTTCCCCCATAAAAAGTAACTCTCTCTAATATCTAGAGAATCGAAATTCTTTACTCATAATCCGAACGAATTTATAGTGCAAAATATGATGCCGATGCTAAATTAGTTCAACAAACACCCACTTTACCAAATTAAAAACACAATGGATATAATGACATCAATGCTTTTTTGCTCCACCATTTTATTCTCATATTATCAAAAGTGCTGGCATTCTAATATCGAGACGAATCTTGACCATTTTCGAAGGAAGCCCTTCCTTGTAATGTAGAAAAGGACTCAAATTTTTCAGATTCCTCCGACTCGTTTGCAAGCTGGGCAATTACATGATTGCAAATTGTTATACAAAGAGGTTTCCCGACAGGGCTACGCTAAATCGAAATCTTGCGCATCCTCGAGCTTTTGAAAACTCGAGTCATCTCTACTTCCATTTCCGGGAATATCATTTTCGAGGACTCGTGTGGCAGCAACGCCAGCGCACAGCAATTGCAAGATTCACATACCACCACCAACAGCTTGAAGCGAGCAATTTGATCAGTTTCCAATTCCAAAACTGACTTTGTGTTTGCACGAACTCTCTCGAAAAGCTGAATTTAGCATCCAACAAAGTAGTTGGGTACTCGAATACCAATTAAGGATTTTCCTTTTCACTGGAGATACTGTCGAGAAATAAATTTGAAAGCAAATTGTTCAAAATTCTCAAACTTTCTCATTAGTTGGTTGCGCAGTAGCTATTGCCTAAATTAATTTGTTTTTATTAAATGAACTTTATAAGTGCACTACTGGCTGTATATGTCATCGATAAGCAAGCGAATCGCAAAGTCCAAAGAGTTATTTCATAAGATAAACTATTCTGTTGAAGCGAGTTTGTTACCTTGTGACATCAACTGAGACAGCTACCTGTAAATCTGCAAATGCTGATTAAGTGAGTGTGATCTGAGAAATTTAAGCGTAAAAGTGGTTTTGCCCTGTTTCCGCTGAACCTCTGTGCTTCTTTTCTGTCTCGCGTGTGTTCATATTGCTTTGAATAGTCGCACTATAATGAAGAATTGACGAAATAATCTAGAAAAAGTCCATTTTTGATTTCATACCTTAAGAAAGAGAAGAATTTAGATTTTTTCTCTTGTTATTCGCCAAATTTGGGCGAGATGTATTTGTATTCTGGCGTTAAATTGGGAATTTCTGAAACTCCCAGGTTAAAATCAGAAAAAATAACCCTCTATAGACTCTTTCTCCTTCATCTTAAATCGTCATCCACATTTTTTGGAAGGTCATGAAGATGACGGCGCTATTAGCTAAAGTTGACTTTGCACTCTGCTACACCAGTACTTTTAAAGACGTTATGTCAGTCGGCATGCTCTTGTGATAACACTTCAAAGCAGAGCAACCAATATCTCAATACTTCTCAACTCATCTAGCTAAAGCGAAACACAAACAAGGATGACACGACTTTCCTAGGATAATTAGATTCAAGAGCTACTGTCATGTAAAAATCAGGTGAAAGCGTTCGCGATATGCATTTTCTTAGCTATATTCCACGCAAGAACGCATAATAAATAAGTCAAGTTTAATCCGTGTATAAAACTTTCCAAATTTATCTATGTCGTGCTAAGCATTAAAACTTTTATTAACCCAGTGAAAAGCAATGGTAAATAATTTACGATTAATAGAAGCTAATCTGAAAAAAACTATTTTCTGTAATTAGCTTGCGATCAGCTCTGACCTAACGCTGGCATCAAAAATCATTTATAAATAATTCTCTTAATTATTTTACTTATGTCTGTACCTATTACCCAAGGGCAAAGCATCACCAAGTCCCGCAAGAAATATAAATCAGCTTTCTTGGACAACCTCTTCCTCATACTTGACGTATACTTATTTTCTTACCTTCAAATGGAAAAACAACTTTATCAAGTCTAGAGAGTTTTCAGAATTAATCTGCTGGGGTAGCGAGGGTACTTTCTTCAAAATTTTGCAACCAGAGACGTTTGCCTGGGTGGTTCTGCCTAGCTTTTACAAGCATTCCAAGCTTAGTTCGTTTATCAGACAGGTATACAAAAGCTCCCATTTTCGATAGGGCTTTAATGGCTTTTGTGGAAAGCTAAACATGTACGGATTCCATAAGATTTGCGAAGGGCGCGATACTGGTGAGATGTCGTATCATCATCCTTATTTCCAACGAGGACGAAAGTAAGCGACTTTTTTTTTATAATTAGAAAACAAACTTGGCTTCTTTTTGCAGAGATCTTCTACAACAAGTCATAAGGGTGAGTAAAAGGAAGGCCGCCAGAGTACAAAACGAAGAAATAACTCAAGAAGTCAGCCTTTCGGAAAATGAGGCAATCTCCCATCGGTTGTTTTCCGAAGTGAATAATGATTTATTTTAGGAAATGAGCCGAAAATCGGTCAAAGTCTCTGACACTGAGTCGATCAAGGCCAGAACTACGGAGTCTCAAATCGAAGCTGGGCTCAGCAATTTTGAAAATGAATTCACCAATATGCAGTAACAATCTTTTCTACTACAGTTAATTAAAACTTTTTTATGTTAATAGAGAGAAAGCGCTATATTTCATTATGAAATACGGGGAGTTTTCAAAGGAAAAAAGGGAAGCTAGCCACGTTCAATCAGAGAACGATTTACGCTTGGTAATTTTTTGTTTTGTCTTTATTATTAATAAGTAATGATTAGGAATTTGATGAGTTCAGAAACGAGGTTTTTAGTCTGCTCGAGTTTGACAAAATCGATTCGGAATACCCCGAAATGGAGCGAAGAGCATTCGACGGATAACAAAAAGAGAGAGGGCAATTTGCTTGAAAATGAAATGAACTTTTTGATGATACTGAAACTTTTCGTTAAGCCTATTCATATGATTTCATATATATAGCCTATGATTCCTCATTATATAACTGAAGGCGTAATGGAACCTCAGTTCGAAATTTATATTTTTTTGTTTGTGTTTCAACTCCATCAAAAAAAGATTTCAAAAATGATTCGAAATTTTACGGGATACGCTTGTTTCTGGAAATTGTGAAACCTTGATACAGTCTAAGAGTTACTGCAAAATTTTGTTCAGAATAATTCTCATTCTCGATATAAATAGCTCGATAAAAACTTTTCTTCCTTTAAATCGACGTGGTTCATTAGGGCTGCTTTTGAAATTATTCATCTGACAACAATTTCTTTACTCTGGCATCATTCAATCTCTTAAGAGGGATGAGATTTGGCAATTGTATTTTCGAATGGAAGACTCGTAAACCCGCCATACCAAAGCTACTCTCAAGGTGTTTTCAGAGCATCTAACCTTGCTAGATCGGAATTGAATAGATGGTCAGATTGGGGTCAAATCTATCTTTGCTGTCAAAGGCGTCATGATTCGGGTAAGATTCCACGTTATTTCAGGGTAATTTGAAAGCGTTATAATTTCAATTATTTCAAGTAAACACCCAAAAAGAGAACAAATAGAGAATAGAAGTTTTCAGAACTATAAATTAATTCCAAATTTTCAAATACATCACTGCAAAAGCTCTACACGAACGAAACGATTCTGGGAATTTCAACTTATTAGATACTCACTCAACAGCTCAATTTTGTTGCGTTATCGATTTGTTGAACGAGCTTTTTTCGATTCTCATTCTAGTCTTGGAAGCATTTTTGCGATTGGCCATTATCCAACATTCCAATTAGCTATGTGCTCACTTACCAAAGGAATTGTAATTAATTTAACAGTGTGTTGAGAAAGAACACTATTGTCGGTCTCCAAGTCCATGGTAATTGACAGTCAGATTTCTTTATCGTTCTGTTTCTTTCAATCGTTATTTCCTCTTCATTATCTATTCGTCAAGCCAAGTAACTGCGCACTTTTAATGCTTAAGTCTGATAATGTAATTAAAACAGAAAAAACTCCTGTTATTCAAGATAAGAAATAGTATTATCTTCAATGCTTCAAATTCGTTAGGAGGATCATACGTATTGAGGTATGCCATAATCGAGGATAGCAAGGATTAGATTAGATTGATTTTTTGGAGCACAGCGGCGACTGAATGACCTGAATCTTTCCCAGTTTGCCTTAATTTGAGCTTCAAGACGTCATCCAACGACGAAAAATTTTGTTTCAATGGAGAGAAGGTGCGAATCGAGTCTTTTCTTGAAATTTAATAATGCAATGATTCTTATCATGGCCAATATTTTGTTGATATCCTTCATTGGATTAGAGTCACCAATCGAGGAATCTTTGTCGTTGTTTCAAGAGTCTTACAATTGAGGTGTCGTTTTCTGGTTTCCTTGAGGATGTTCAAATATCAAATATTTTCCTTACACAGTTTGGAATACTTTAATACATTGAGACTAAGGCTAGATGTTTGGTTTAGTGCAAACTTGCTATTGCTTGAAACTTGTTCAATTCAAGTACAATCACATCCAACAATCTTGCTTTTTGAGTTAATTCATGCATGAAGATGGTTTCACAAATCAGTTCATAAAAAATGTGATTTTTCTTTCCTAATGACAATTCTCTTGCTGATTTCTTCGCATACTTCCCTCAGACCAATGCAAAACGAATGATATATGTGTTATTAAATTAGGGCATTTAGCCATTGATAATTTGCGAATTTCGGAAGCAAGACATTTCTCACTCAAGTTTATACAACAAATGTGATGAATAGTCAAGTAAGTTTAGCCTCTCTCTCCCTCTCTCCTAAACTAACTATTCGTGCTGGTGATTATAAAGTTCTAAATAAGTGAAGATTCAATAAGAGCCAAGCACTAACAACCAGTTCTTTTCAAGAGAACTTGGAGCTTAATTGCTATCATTTTGCAGAGAGAACACAAAAGCATCGATTTAGCAAGACATTGTCCCAGAGAGTCATATGGTATGAAATTTGAATTTTTTGAAAGAAATAATTTGCAATTAAATATTGATTCAACTTGTTATCGCATATTGCCCTAAATACATAATAAAAAACTATTGAGAATGAGTTATTTGAAATGATTCGGAACTACTGAAAAAAAATATTTAATTATGAGGCTAAAATTTTATTACAATAAAATAGCAAAAAACAAAAACCCTGTGTTCTTATCCTATCGCTGACCCTTATAGAACAACTTTTTTTTTTAACAAAGTCTTTAAATTATTGAACTAAATGACAGAACTTCAACAGCAATCCGGCCTCAAAACAAGAAAAAAGCACAAATCCGCTTTCTTAGATAATCTCTTCCTCATCCTAGAGGTATATTCATAACTTCTTACTATATGACTGAAAACCCCACTTCCTTCATCAAGTCAAATAAGTTCTCTGAACTGATTTGCTGGAGCCAAGATGGAACTTTCTTTAGCATCTTACAGCCAGAGCGTTTCGCGATTGAAGTCCTGCCCCGATTCTACAAGCACTCGAAGCTCAGCTCTTTTATCAGACAGGTAACCATCCATGCTGTTTCGTTAATGAAGCTAATCTTCTCGTATTAAAGTTGAACATGTACGAGTTTCGGAAGCTCTGCAGAGTTACCGATATCTGTGGGGAAATGTCCTATCAGCACTCTTTTTTCAGACGAAATAGAAAGTAAGTTGCTCGTTTTATTAGTGATATCAATAACTTTTAAAGGGACCTCCTTGAGAAAGTAATACGAATGAAAAAATCTCAGCCGAATAAGGAAGAGCACAATATTTCAAAGAGTTCCTCAGAAGAAATAAACGTAATGATTCTCTTCTATATTGAATTGCTTAGTTCAATACAGCCACCTCTTGAACCAAAAAAAAAGATTGTCAAATTTTCAGATACTGATCCTATTGAAAGAGACAACGAAATCAGTAACAACGAACAAATTGATCAAAATGTCGAAGAAGAATTGAATAGAATGGAGTAACTAACCTGAATATCACATAATTCACCAGCTTCAATACTATTTTCTAGAGAGATTGCGGAATATATGATAAAGAAATATGGCTACATAAGCGAGGATCCAAGAAAAGCTTTTTCGCGGACAGGCGAGCAGATTTATGAGGTATATCCTTTATTTGGTCAAGGAAAGCTGACTTTCTCTTAGGAATTCCGCCTGTTTAACAAGGAGCTATATAAGTTACTCGAATTCGATAAGATTGACCAATATTAACGCGAAAACGAATTAGATCGCTTTAGTAGTTATCTGTGTATTTTTTTATATAATGCCTCTGCTGCAGAGAGAGTAACAAAGCTCTATTTAAAGATTTCATTTTTGAATTTAATGCTTTACGAACGACTACTTTGTTGTAAACATCCCGAAAAATTTCATGGCTCTCGCTCCATGAATGCATTTAATTTTTTTTTTTTAAGCATATTGCGAAGAAAAACGATTATTCAATGTATACTGCTGCAAGATAATCTAAAATATCGCCGCTCCTGCTTACATTACGCGAAAACTAATCGCTATGTGATCTCTCTAACTCTATAGATCTTAAGTCTCCTTTTTATATCTAATCTAAAGCATCCGAATAGAAGAGCACTTTTCTTATATAATTTAGGTCGTTTCTTGACTTTGTAAGCGATAGAAGAGTCAATTAGAATTTTTTGTGGAGAGTCAATTAGAATTTTTTGTGGAAAGTTAGCTGACATTTCCTAAGGTTTTTCCTTTGTCAATAAATTTAATTAATTCTTGTACTTGAATTTCATTGTGCTGGAAACTTAATTGGACTAAGGAATGAAAATTAGGTGTGAATGATACGATTAATTCTCTCTAATTGTAGTGAGATTTAAGCGATTCGTCTCAATGGTTTCCTTTTCCCATTGAGACACCAAACTAACCGAGAAATTTCATTCTTCTCAGCATTCTTGAGTGATTACTGATTGAGTACCCGATACGATTTTACCATCGATAGAAACTTAGCAAAGTTTCTCATTTTCATATTGGAAATTTACATAGGAAGTTATACTTAACCCAGCCAAGAAAATCGAGTTCACTTCACTCGCACTTTTATTAATGAGCCAATTGCTTTTTGTTCCTGGGAAGTGTCTCTCCTGTCGTCATGGATATGCGATTAGCTTTTTTTTACGATATTGTATTAGGCAATTCCTACAGCTTTTCTTATGTATAGTTTGAAAAAGACCCTTATGGCCCGGAATCTCTCGCTGTCTGCAATCTAAAGCTTCGTTAAAGGTCTAGTTCTTACAATGAGAGAACGAAATTTCTGCGACTAAATCGACTTTATCGAGTATAGTGAATGGATATAAGATAGATTGCCTAATGTAAATTTCAAGAAATCATAGAGAAGAGAGGTTTGTACCAATAGCAGCGGCGAAAATGGATGCTATGGCAACAAAATTCGAGATTACAATAAAATAAATCTAATTACTGCAAAAATTTTGGTAAATTTCCGGAACACTTTGTTCACTGAGTAAGAACAATATAAATAATATTTAGATAGCCATCCATCTCCAACTCCATGGAAATAAAACTGAAGAAAAAGCCTGTAGGGCTGTAATTTTAGCGCAAGATGTTCTATTTATTGAGCATTGTACTAACTTATGATAAAAAAATTGAATAGTTTGTTTAAAATGGCAGCGAGAATTGGTCAACAGGAGGAGCATCAGCAACTTGTCCAAAAGACTAGGAAAAAGTATAAATCGGCTTTCCTAGATAATCTCTTCCTCATGCTCGAGGTATTATCATTCTTCTGCTTCTTCACTAACTCTTGTTATCAAGTCAAGTGAATTCTCAGAGCTGGTTCGCTGGAGTGAAGACGGAACTTACTTTAAAATCTTGCAACCAAAACTATTTGAGTGGATGGTGCTGCCTCAATTCTACAAGCACTCCAAGCTTTCTTCCTTTATCAGACAGGTAATCTTATCACCTACGTCATGATGAAAAATTAAATCTTTTTTATTTTCCTTAAAGCTCAACATGTATGAATTCCATAAGATCTGTAGGGCTACTGACACGGATGGAGAGATATCCTACTATCATCCCTATTTTCAACGAAATCGTAGAGATCTCTCTGAGAGAGTATTGCGAATGCGAATGAACAGAAAACCAAGAAAATATAACTTTAATGAAAGTTATGACACTGCTAGCTTAGAGGTTTCAGAAGAAATGGAGGTAAATATATTTATTTTCATTGTTAATTAACTAACTCGGTTTAGCTGACATCTGAACATAGCAAAAAGATGGTCAAATTACCCGAGAACGATTTCGTTGAAAGTCGAGAGGAAAACCGCATGAGCGATGAGCAAGGTGAAGGCTTTGAAGAAAAAGCTCATCGAATGGAGTAAAGAGCTTTGCGTCTGGTCAATTTTTAAATGTTCCACCTATTTTCTAGGATTATAGCTCGATTTATGATAATGAAATATGGGCTTGATAATGAAAATCTCAAAGAGACTGACAAGCCACCAACAAATGAAGATATTTACGAGGTAAATTAATCTCAAAGCTAACTCATTTTCTTTTCAGCATTTTGTTCAATTCAGTAATGATTTGTTTAAATTACTTGAATTCGACAAGATCGACAAGCAATATGCTTAAGAAACAAGGAATTCCTTGGATCGTCATCATAATGTCTTTATTAATCTCACTTTTTTGTGAGATGCGACTGTGTTGATACAAATGTTCTCATGCAAATTTCTTATGGAATCTCTTAATTTTGCATATTTCAATGACACCATCAACGTACCTAGCTACAAAGTTAAAGAAATGCCATTTTTTTTTACTCTTTCCGCATGTTTCAACAGAGTTCAGTTGCCACAATCTATATTTTTAAGAGAAAATGCTGCTTAGCTATCTCCAATTTGTATTTTTTAGTAAGTTATTCAATCTATGCAGCTCCAAAGCCTTAAGAGATCACTCACCCCTTTTTTACGAGTTTTCAAAAAGAGAATAAATGCTGCGGAGTTATTCTAAAGGTTGCCACCATGAGCACAATAATTTTTACTTTCATTTCATACAAAAGTCCATTTCACACCAAATTCATTCATTTCTTAGTGTAATTAGCTTAAATATGAACTGCTTTCTTAAATTCTGCTTCACTTCTTTGAAGCAGTCGAATGCGTAATGCTAAAGAAGAAATTTACTCTGTTTGTGCCAATTCTTGAGGGAGAATGGTTAATAGAAATGATTTCCAAGTTTGATTTAATATTTGAAAGGCAATCAAAAATAAATTTATTCTGCTTCCTTTAATTTCTATCGAAACAGACTTCACAAGAACTCAATTTATGTAAAGCAATATATCGTTGTGAAAGGCTAAACTTTGATTTAAGAAGGTTTACCGAAACAATGCCTTTCTCTCAGTGAACGAAAAAAGCCGAAATGGAGAAATCTACTGATAAATTAATTAGCTCGGATAATTGCAGGCAATATCTCATTTTTCGCGATCTCATCATATAGAAACAGCGATTCTAGATGTAAGGGAGAAAAAAACAAAGTTCTTCTGGACAAATTCGATTATGAAAATCAGATCGAGTTTGAATTGAGAACTATAAACCCAAAATCTCTTCAAATAAAATACAATTAATGCTATATACCCATTTTTAAAAGACACTAAAAGGGAGGGACCTTGGGGGTTTGCTGTAGGAACTAACAATAACAGTGGTATTGTCTATCATTTTAGCTAATATTTTCAATTCATTGAGAAGCCCCTTTCGTATATTTGCGACTCAGAGAGTTTCTTATAAGTCACACGAATGATGCCACTGTGCGTTACGATGCGAATAAGTCCCAAAGTTTTGATTGATTGTTGAAGTAGATTCCATCATCGCTCCTCTGGCAAAGAGGCTTTTTCAACTATTTGTGACCAATTCTTGCTGTGATCGCATTCTTAATTTTCGATAAGAATGACATCTGCTAACCTGCTTAATCTGGGTGTCAAACCTCGCGAGGATTGCAGTACTCAATTTGCAATTAAATTTGCATCCAATTACCTCCAAAATCCTTTGACGAATGGAGAATTGATTTTCTGAGAAGAAAATGCCATTTTCTCCTTCTGGATTTTGAAATTTAAAACCACCTTTTGTGCCCACAGAAACTGAACAAAATTGTTTAATTTGCCTTATTAATCAAACCAAATTTCATAATGACCAGAACTATACAATCGTCCTGGGTCCTCTTCTCCAAGACAGCAGACAAGAATGAAAAGCTTAGCTTTTCACCAATACTATCCATATTTTCATTGATCTTCAACTGTTCGACTCAATAAGTAAAAAGTCTCCTTACAAATTTGGAAATTAGCTTCAGAGATGGGACTGGATATGTATATTTTGATAGCATCTCTCTCCTTTGAGGTTAATTCATGAATTTTTTCATTAAAGGATCTCTTTCGTTGATTGATTTGACCTATTTCCAAATTTAATTTCTTTGAAATGCACTCGAAGAAAGTTATAGCCTACATCTTTTTCTAACAACCACAGAATGCTGTGAGTCATTTTGTTGGGCAATCCTTCATAAGCTGATGAATTCTTGAAGAGCTCTAAGGCTTAAGTCTCCGAGCCAGTCTTCTCGGAAGAGAATGCCCAAGTTATTGGTTGACATCAAAATGATGTTAAATTAAGGAATCGACTAAGTACGAGCAGACTTTCAAGTCTTATAAATACAAATTGGGTTCTTACCCAGAGCTGATCTCCACAAAAAAAAAAGGAGTTCAAACAGTAGTATTTTAAGAAGATATTTCTCCTAAACGAATGGCAATCCCGCTTGCATTACAGCTCTCATCTACGGGAATCTAAATGAGAAAAACAATCACACAAAAAGACTCTATCAAAAACATTGGCTTTTATTGGGACGAGAGAAACATGCTCTCGCGTGATGCATGGTTTAAAGGTAAGATATCAAACAATAAAATTAATTAAATGCTTTACTGAAAAAAAAGATCTTCCGGTAATATTTGCTTTATCAATAGCAAAATTAATTAAAACTTTAAACCCTTGATCACGAATGAACGCAAATAAAATAAAATTACCAAAAAGCCTGAATATCTTCCTTCATCTCAAGGTACTGCGATTTATTACTCGCTTTAGAAAAATTATTTTATATATCTTTTTTTAATTTAATTGAAATGAAAGAGAGAATTGTTCAACGAAATCAACAACTCGCTCAAAAGTCCAGGAAAAAGTACAAGTCTGCTTTCTTGGATCACCTCTTCCTCATGCTCGAGGTATCGTAGTTATCTCTCACTTTGCTAACTTTCATCCTCAAGTCGCGTGAATTCTCAGAGATGATCTGCTGGGGTGAAGATGGAACTTTCTTCAAGATTTTACAACCGGCAGCGTTCGAGCAAATGGTGCTGCCTCGATTCTATAAGCACTCCAAGCTCAGTTCCTTTATTAGACAGGTAATCTTACCACACTTGCTTCATGATTAAAACTTTTGTTGTTTTTACAGCTGAATATGTATGAATTTCACAAGATCTGCAGAGTGCCTGACACTCCGGAAGAGATATCCTACTATCACCCCTATTTTCAAAGAAATCGAAGCGATCTCCTTGAGAAGGTGATCCGGTTGAAAAAGAAAGTGAGGAAATCCACCCTTAATGAGAATGACGTCATTGATGACTTAAAGTTCCCAGATGAAATGGAAGTAACTATAGATAGTTCTTTTCTCTTTAATTAATTTAATCCGCTTTAGCTGACTTCTGAACTAAGCAAAAAGACCGTTAAAGTTTCGGAGAGTGAATTCGTTGAGAATAGTCAGGAAAATCATGTGAGTTGCCAACAACTCGAATGGTTGGAAGGCGAGATGGACAAAATGGAGTAATGATCTCTCTGGTTAGACATAGTACTGAACAACTATCTTTTTTTTAGAGAAATCGTGAAATATATGGTCATGAAATATGGTTTCGAGAAAGAAGATAAGAATAACGTTCGCAAAGCTGATACGATATATGAGGTAAATTTATTTTTGCTGAGTCATCAATTTTAATTTTCTTTCCAAGGAATTCGCTCAATTCAGCAAAGACTTGTCCAAATTACTTGGTTTTGACAAGATTGACCAGCAATAGCCTTAACAAGGCAAAAACTGCATTTGTAGGTATCCATTGAATTTTTAATATTGTACATTTTGCTTGTATCACCTTTTAATAAGCTCTTTCATGTAGATCATTCTTTTGATTCTATTTCTTCTTTTCCAATCTTTAGCAATAACACTTTTCGAAAACTTAATAAAATAATCTCATTACCTCTCTTTTTGGTTATTCTGCCGTAGTTGCTTAATTTAATACATCAAGAACCACACAGGACTACTTTTAGCAATGTTTCTCATTGATCATTCGTTCCATTTAGCAAAAAAGTCTGAATCGGATTTTTTACTTTGAAGTTCCTCACTTCTAAACTCAAGGATTTTGCGTTTCATACCTCGATAATGTCTTTTGCTGAACGAAGAAAGTCCGAGGTTTAGTTGGAACATTATTTCACACTATTGTGTTTTTTCAGCCGATTCCGTTCGTTTTTATGCATTGGTTCACTAATAGTGTACTGTTTACTGTCAATTTTGCCTTGCTGTGGCGATCTTCTGAGTGAATATGAGTAAAGAGATCTCTCAAGCTTTGAATTATTTTTTTTGAAACTTCTTCTTTCCTTTGAAATTAAATTTTATACGAGATAACTTTTGTTCAAATATTCTAATGCCGATTGATACAACTATTAGTTATATTTTCTTCCTCACGAGATTTAAATAAAATATGATGAAGAAGCACACTGATCATTTGTTAATTGAAATGGGTTCAATCACAATATATATAAGTTTAGCTGCATTGTTTTGCTACTCCTACTACTACAGAAGAATTGTCTTTCCTGTGGTCTCAGCGATTTTCTCGTCAGCCATTCGAGTTTATAAGCAGATAGTTACTCGATTTAAGATCCGACTCCGCATCTTCTCCCATCTCGCTCTCCCTTTCCTTAGGAGGCTTCCCAAACACGAATTGTGAATACAGCATCAATTTTATCAAAAATGGAATTCCCAGGATCGTTACCGTCAAGTTTGAGCAAGTCAAAATTACGAACGGTACATTCCAAAATGCGAAGAAATAAGCCAGGGTCGAAATACAAAAATTTGCAATGATGATAGCAGTTGTAACGAGATATATCTTCGTAATTTGACCCACATCACCGAGATTCCGTGGCATAGCCAAATAGTCCCTCACATTGATCAGTTCCATCTCTCCACTCAATTTATTGAAGAAAAGAGGCAGCCGACTCTTCAATTTTCCTGAAAATTCATCAAAATCGGCTGCTTCAATATTTCTGATGGCTATCCGAGGGTTGTAATTTTCCAGAAAGTTTATCAATTTATTCGTCATCAGGTCCGCCTTCCCACAGGCCGATTGATAAGCTATGAAGATGGGATCATTCACCAAATATCTTCGAATTTGAATGAGTCTGCTCACTATTGCAGCTCCTAAAATATTGTAGTAAAACACGTACACAATGGGGTCTAATGGGTTAGACTCGAACGCTCTGCCTTCTAAAATCCAGCTGGGTCCAATGGGAAGAAAGGTAACCACTGCACCCACGAGGAAGATTGACAGCGTCCTTCTCATGCTCAGTTTAACGATACTCATCCTTTCGGCTTTGGTGAAATCAATGCGGGTCGAGAGATCTGGCCTTGAGTAAAGAAAGTACTGCTTTGTTTGGAGGAGAAAGATCAAAAAAACGTAGAGAACCACGAATAAAAGATGAAAAACTTCGCCGACGATCGGCGACCGCGCCTCATTCATTATCTCGAAATGTCCCGTTGCAATGTACAAAATCATTTGTCCGATGGTCAATTGAGCGATTGGAAAAGCGAACATTGAGGTTGTCATCAGCAAAAACCAAATGAAGCTCTGAATATATGGGTTATCAGAAAAATATATGGCCAATGTGCTTTGGATATGGAGTTTGAGTCGATGGTACAAGTAATTGAATATGGAAAAGGATCCGATCGTTTGGCGTAGCCGATAAATCTTTTTCGCTGTGATTAAGGTTGCGGAAAGAATTACGATGAATAGGACGAGGCTCCAGGATAGTAGAAGATAGCAGGTGTAGCTTGCAACGATATTGAGAGAAGCTGCATCTATTTTTCCGAGAGGTTTGTGGAGTTGAGGCACTAAATCCTGGCAGAAATCGTCGAGTCCCATGTTAGTGGAGGTTTAATTTTTTATTCACATTTAGAATCTCTAAGATTCGAAGTGCCAAATTTACAACTCGCATTATGATGAGTTGTGGGAAAATGAAGAATAGTAAATGTGCTGTGTGGTCCATTTATGTATCAATAGTGATTTAATGTTCATGATTTTTAGCTTTAACTTATTGTTATAGTTTGAAGATCATTGAAATGAATTGGATATCGAATGGATTATTTATGCAAAAGTACCGAAATATCTTAAAGAGACTTGCAAAAAGGAGAAATTTAGGACAATTGAGCCCATAACCTACATTGTCGGTGGACCTTAAATGATTTATGGGATCTATCTTACTTATGACTACAGGTAATGCAATGCCCTAGGAAATTAATAAGTCGAAAAAAGTGATGATTCATTAGTTTGCTACATTTGATCTCGTTCCTTCAACATAAAGAGGCCCTGCCATGAATGGTTGCATGTAAATTCGAATCAATTATTTGAAATATTCATTTTTGCATTTATTCGTTTCGAAGAAAATTGTCTAAGAATATTTTGAAAAGAACAAAAAATCAAAAATAGCCGTTGTCATGATTCTTTGAAGTGGAAACTTATAGTATTCCAATTTTATGGCGAATTCTCGACCTCTCTAAGTTTCTTCACGTAAAACTTTCCTATACTACGATTGTTGTGATAAAGAGCGAACTCTCAAAAAAATTCAGTCTTCTTTCCAATTAAATTTCGATAGGTTGAGTCATTCGGGCATTGCATCTTCAATTCTTCAGGTCAAGGCATTTAAAGCTGAAATATACGTGAAAAGCCTCCATTTGTTGCGCATTAGAGTCTGATATACTTTTCTTTCATCAGCAATTCATTCAATTTAAGAAGTTCCATTTGTTTACAGGGAAAAAATGAGATATTTTATTGGCACTTTGTTCAACTTAACGGTACTAATAATACATCATAGTTACACACACAAAGAATTTTACTAAATCATAAAAAAGCCAATGACATCCCAAAATTTGCATATTGAACTTTGGTATGCATTGCAAATTTGCTGTTCACTTAAGAAAACCGTTTCATCTGTTCACTCGACTCTGAAATTGTGATGTGATAGCACCAAAGCCCAATAGCAGTATTCTATGGGAAAAAAAGAGTCACTTGCTCAACGAAGGTGCACTACTTTCGACTTCTTATCCAAGGAAGATGCTTAGAAGTAACTGTGTTGAGACTAAAGGATAGCTAAAAACAAAACTGTAAGGCTCACTAATAGTATTTGCTAAAACGGCCTCAAAATAAATCAAAATTTCTAAATAGGCTTTATCAACATAACATTTTGATCATTCGTTTACTGGCTAGTTTGAATATTGGTTTAACCGAATATTCAATTTTTCTCAGAAAATAGAAAAAGTTTAAACCAATAAATTACTGATTTCGATCCCGGAAAATGTTATAAAAGTACCGGATAGCTAATTGCAGCCAATTATATATCATTACGGCTAGCAACTTCATTAGAATGTTTAATATAGCTGGTAATCGATAGACAGATTAATCGAATGGAAATAGAATAAGATCAGAAAAAACTATCTGAACCTGAATATTTAAACTCACTGAGCAAACTATAAACACAAAACATTTCAAATCCTTTTCAAATAAAATAACAATACCATCTTATCAAATGAAGTCATCGAAGATGATACTTATCCTTAGCCTACTCGGCATTTTATTCACCGGAGGAGTCCTCGCAGCCAGACTACGAACAGGAACAGATATAGTATTGAATTCAGGTCTCATAGACTGCGGACCGTATGGTTACGGTCTTCCTTATACTCCTGCTTTTGGAACTCCTGCCTTCTTTAGTCCAGTCTGCTATGGTCCAAGTTACGGAGTAGGTATTGGCACTGGTTTCAGCACTGGATTTAGCAGTGGCTTCGGTATTGGTGGTGGTTACGGTATTGGTGGTGGCTACGGTATCGGTGGTGGCTACGGAATTGGACCAGGATACGGCGTTGGTATCGGAGGACCCATCGTTGGTGGTGGCATCGGAGGAGTCGATGTCGGTAGTGTTGGCGGCCCTGTTGTTGGAGGCGGTGTCGGTGGCATTGGAGGCCTCGGCGGAGGTATTGGAGGTATCGGAAGTGGCGTCGGCAGCCCAATAGTCAGCTCTCCTATTGGAGGAGGTGTTGGCTCTGGTGTCGGCAGTGCTGGCTCTGGTATCGGTGGCCTCGGCTCTGGACTTGGTGGAGGTCTTGGCTCAGGACTAGGCAGCGGTCTTGGTAGTATTGGTCAAAACGTCGCAAATGCCCTCAACGACGGTTTCAATAACGCCGGTATGGGCGGTATGAATCCATTCGCCTCTCAAGCAAGCCAAGGTACTGGTGCTAACCAAGGCACAGGAGCTAGCCAAGGAACCGGTGCTAATCAAGGTACTGGCGCTAATCAAGGTACTGGTGCCAACCAAGGTACCGGCACTAGCCAAGGAACTGGCGATAATCAAGGTACTGGTAGCAGCCAAGGGTCTCAAACTGACGGTCAGTCACCTCAAACTGGTACCACTCAGGGTGGTAAGAACGACACTGACAGCTTGGGCAGCTCTAAGAACGAGACAGACACCAACAAGACTGACCAAGCGAACAACACTGATCAATCCAACAACACAAACACTTCTAAGTGCAACCATCCTGGAGCCTATAAATGTGTTGAAGCTGACAGAAACGTCACTCTAGAAAACAACATTGGGTATGACAGCTGCGTTTGTTACAAGAATGGAACTTGCTACTCTCAACTCTCCAGCAAAGTTTACGCTTGCTTAGACTCGGAAGTTGTCTCAGTCTTCGAAGGTCAGACGTGCCCATCCAATTGCTCAGATAACGAGAGCAATGAATCTGAAACCACCGAGACTACCGAGACTACCGAGACTGCCGAAAATACCGAGACCACAGAGACCACTGAGGACTCCAAACTCGGCAGCACTGATGAATCCAACAGCACTGACAACAGCACCATGAAATGCAAAAATGCCTACATGTGCTTGGAATCTGAGAGAGGTGCAACAAACTGCTCCAACATGGGCTCTTGGAGCTGCGTCTGCTACAAGAATGGAACCTGCGTTGACGAAATTGCCAACCAATGCCATGCTTGCTCCAACCCTGAAATTATTTCTATCTTCACTGAAGGCAACTGCTCTAAGTGCATGGATGATAACTCCACCGACTTAGCTTCAGCCGAGTCAAGCTCTGCTCCAGAAATGTGCAATTTCTCTGATGCTTATACCTGCCAGGATGTTGACCGTCAGGTGACAAGCTGCAGTGAAACACTTCAAGTCAGCTGCGTTTGCTTCAAGAACAGCACATGCGTTTCTGCCAGCACCAACCAATGCAATGCTTGCCACGACCCTGAAGTGTTGAATGTCTACGAAGGTAGTACTTGCCCAACCAAATGCTAAGTAATTCGTTGGAGTCTGTGAAAAAAGAATTAATAATATCTATATCCAATTTGAGTATCAAAATGCAAATAATAACTTTAGTATTTATATCCATGAAGGTCGTCAAGTTGATTGCTCTCTGATTGCGAGATATTCATTGTAGATGATTAACGTGCTAATGCATTCTTTGATCGCTGAATTGTAAAAACTTTAAGGAAATGAGAGGTTCTTAATCTTTAAGACTATTGTAAGAGTTTTTTGTTTTTTCTATGCAATACGATAATCTATTATTGCCTCTTAGACACTCTTCAAAAATGTGAAGCGATCCGCTTGAGTTTAGTTACTAATTAATGCATATTTGATTATAAGAAATAGATTTTCGACCCTTCTCTCATGCTTGAAAATTCGAGAGGTATGGATGGAACTTGCTAAGCGAGACTACATTCATCACCTTTGACAAAATCTCTCGATGAGAAATTGTTAGAGATTGAAATATCCGAAGATTGAATGAAATTTGACCAAAATTAAGCATATAAAATACAAAATTTGTAGAATGACGAAATTATCAAAACTATCCAAAGTGACAAAAATGAGTATTGAAAGAAAATAGCACGAAATGCAAAAAATGAAATGAGAAAGCTATATCGTATATATAATACCGTTCCAATAGACAGAATGGCTATAATACTCTAAGCTTTCTGCATCTCAATGATTTTTTCGCAATTTTCTTGTTGCTTTGTTTGGGTAAAGCCGCTGATGTCTGGTTGTATATAAGTTTTTGGAGTGGTGGCTTGCTTGCTTACGACTTCGCTAAAACTCGTTTCTTTTTCGGTTTTTAAAGGAGACCCAAATGCTTTGGAACTCCAAGTACCGCTGTCATTTTCATTAGATATCCAAGCCTTCTTAGAAGCTGTTGGTGGTGGGCTTTGAATCTGGTTTTTGGAGTTGGGTTCATCTTCAACGGTGGAATCAGATGCGACTTTGACGTACAATGGCTTGAGTTTTTCTTCCAATTCAGGCTTCAAATTCTGCAAAAATTTTGCTTTTATATCTCTTTTCACTACGTCCGAGATCTCCTCCTTCTCCATCTTACTGCTCTGATTCTTGCCTGAAAACATGAACTCTCCAAAATGCTCCATTACAGGTCTCACGTCGGTTTGTTGAGAAAGGTTCTTCAGAAATTCTGTCATATGATGCAATTCTGTGTCTTCGAGATCTCCTTTAAATGGTTTTATAATCAGAACATTTTCTCGTTGTCCAACTGCATTTGCATCAGAGTCCTAAGAAAATGTGTCAGGAAAATAAACTGAATAATGCTCATACATCAATCAAAAGGATGTTTGACAAGGAATTTCCGATTATAGATACGTCTTTAACGAGTTTTTTGTTTTCATTTTCAATACAATAGTCTCGATGATAGACTCTTGAGAAAAATTTTTCAAGTTTCAGCGTTGTTAGGACAGCGTCTGCATACTGCCAATGAAAATCAAATCAATATCGGTGAAAATATGGAATTACTTGCTTAAGAGCAGTCGTATAGAGGACTAATGTATAATGTTCTGACACTGATCGAATAAATTCATCAAGTCCGGGTCTTTTGCAGATAAAAATTTCGATTTCGTTGCCAGCGTTCGTAAACTAATGTCGAGATCAAGCTTAGAAGCAGAAGAAAAACAATACTGTGGCCTGCGCCGAAGCGGTATCAAATTTCTGCTTTTTGCAGTGAACGAGAGTGTCATCAAGGTCTAACGCTAATGTTTTCTAATCCTTTTAAGGCTCTGGTTGCTCTGAGAAGAGTTACATTTACTCGGGGAGTTGGCTCAAGGTCAGTGCTCGGAAATGAGGATAGTGGGAAGCCAGAATATTGGCTGGAACTCAGCATGTCGAGTTTAATGTGTTTTATTGATTTTATATTACACAGACTCTAAATATATGTTGAATTTCAATCAAATATCACAAGACTCAAACACAGAATTCCTGGAAAGGAATTAATTGATGTAAAATGTTTGATTTAAGGCAAGAGAAGTTTATTCATTCTGACTAAAATGCACTCAAAACTTAGTTTCAACTTCAAATTTATATGAAATCGCGGGGATATTGCCAAACTGGGCTGTTGTAGATATGCTGAAGGGCGAATATCAAATATTCGAAGTTATATTTGCACTTCTAAGTCGATTTTATTTCGAAATTGGATTTGATAGTCGTTGCCAAAGGGCAATGGCTTTCAATATATCATTGCATTGAAGAGAAGAGAGAAGTTTTGCTGTGCGGTTTCATCCGTGTTTTTGGAATTTAAAGAATTGAGGCCTGTCTAATAAATACCAATACTTTCTACAAATTTACAGGAATTAAATTTGCGGTTCACTGAAGAATTCCTGCCAATTAGAGTAATTGATGTATTTGCTTTCAGCATTGATAAGAGTTTCATTGTAGTTCAAGTATAGATAAATAAATGAGCTGGCTGTATATGGTTAAATTCGATGAGTTTCTTTCATTAAACATGCTTCTGAACAAAACGAAAGTTCTGATTGCAGTATAGCCAATTTGTGCGGGAGTTAGCTCAGAATAATTGATTCATGATGAAGTCAGTTCTCTTCTGCAATGGGGTCGAGAACCAGGCTCAAAGACGAAACTTAAAAATACAAACCAATTTTCGGGCTTTTGCTTAGTATCAAAAATTAAGAGATAATATGATGCCATTAAGATTAGGGTATTAACTAAATACCAAGTTGTATGCTTTATCTCGCTATCCTTAAGACAAAATTTAGCAAACCTTGCGCTTCTGAATATTTGTTTTTTCTCATTACATGATCTTACACACAACAAGAATCTTAAAAGAAAAATAGGTTTCAATTTAGGCCAAACGGGTATTAGTAATATCTTAATAAAGTCTATCTCCGCCATTTAACTTTTACAATTGAGAAAAGAAGATGATAAAAAAGGCACAATATAAAATATAAAGCAATTTTGAGCAATAAGAGCAGTTCTATAACTCAATTTCTAGAATACTGGACAAAGACTACGATTCTCTGAAAAGAAACAATGCTGCCGTCTTTTTGACGCTATGGTAATTGAGGACAAAGTTTCTTGCTTTTTGAAACCCACATTTATTGGCTTAAATCCTCATCGATATAGAATTAACGAAATTTAATAAATCAGAAAAAGTTGTTAGCTTTGCCTAAGAGATCAATACATATCTCTCTTATCTGCAAAATGGCAGTGAATTTGCCAGGAACGATTGCCTTGACACAGAAAAAAATAACACAACATTCTCCGTAATTTCAAAATTCGTAAGTTACTTGTCATGAAAAACTTTCCATTCAATTTTTCGTTGAGTCAGGTCTATCCGGTGCCTCTCAAATCAATCACAGGGTAAAAGCACTATGTTGAGTAAATGATGATGAAGTTAATTTTTTGAAGTTCGAATTAATCTGATCGAATACCACGTTTGTTTACATTTGAAGACAGATTACATCGAGCTAAATACTATTGGTGCATAAATAAATGAATAAATGATTCGAAGAGTGGGTACTATTTCATGAAATTATATATCGTGAGAGCAAATTATAATGTGTCAGTTCTCCATAATGGTAGCAATATCAAACAAAATAGACTCAGACAACAGATAATCACGATTTACTTCACTTGTAAATCACTTATTGGACTTTCGAAAGCTCTAATTTCTTTAGTTTTGGATTACATAAAATCGCTCTAGTACCCTCCTTGTGTATCGCGTTGCCTCCAACACATATCTCATCTAAACATTCCCACTGCTTATTGCACGCCAACAAAATCGCTCCTCTGTACTTGATCCGGTTGTTATAAAGCCACAGCAACTCCAATTTTACCCAAGACTTATTTTCGGCCAAAGCGACCGCTCCAACGTTCGTGATTCTATTGTTGTCAAGCTTAAGCGACTTCAACTTCACCCACGCTTGATTTTTCGATAAACAGATAGCTCCTTTATCGCCAATGTTATTATAAGACAAATACAACTCCTCTAAATTAACCCAACTCTTATTGGCAGCTATCGCTGCGGCTCCCTCATCTCCGATTTCATTCCTATGTAGCCACAGCTGTCGCAGGTTAACCCATGCTAAGTTTCGGCCTAATGCCGCGGCTCCAGCTTCTTCTATTAGGTTTTGATAGAGCCATACTTCCTTAAGGTTCACCCAGGTCGTATTGCTAGCTAAGGACGCCACATCGTTGTCGTCGATACTTCTGCGTTGTAAATGTATCCTAGTGATGTCTTTGACATTGCTATCGTTGAGTAGGTCTAGCACTTCATCTTTTAAAATTTCTGGAGCCTCGTAAAGACCGTCAGCTTTCCGTTTGAGATACGCTTGCTCAGTTTCTTCTTTAGTCAGATATTTCGCTTCTGTCAGCGGGAAAAATAGTTGTTCTTGCGGAAGTTCGACATCAGTATGCTGTTTGGGCTGTGAATCGTGCGATTGTTGATCCAGGAGCGTGGTTGGGGTGTTCTGAGGCTTGCCTTCAGGATTTGAGATTGGAAGATCGTTAGAGACAAACTGAATTTTCTCTGAGGTTTCTTTGCTGTTCATGTTGGTCTTTCTATAGGTATCCCAAGATTCTTAAAGATATTGCAATAAAAATTTTATGGAAATAGTTAAATCAGAAATGGTGTCTCTGTTAGTGATAAATTGCAGAAATTTATATTGATGAATAATGTTGCAAATTGATTATGGAATCGAATCTAACTCATTTACATTTTACTAGTAGTACGGAGACATTAATAAAAAATGTCACAGAAAATTTTTTTAAGGGATTCAGTGAATAACTTTCATAGCAATATATATATTAAGTATCAAATAAATCTAATGAGCCGTGAGGAATTGAATAGTAAATGTAGGTCCAGAGATGATCAATTATGCCTGGCTTGTGGTGTCATTTGAACTCGAAGAAAGTATAGTGTGATTCTCATTGTTATCACTGCTGTTTTGCTTGGTATCACTTTCGCTAATTTCTGTGCAATTAGAAGGACAATACTTCCCGTGGTAAATCGACACGACAGTCGGATCCGAACATGCACGGCATTTGTTGGTGATACGGTTAAAGCATCTACCGTTATCTTCGCAAACGCAGCTAAAATCACCAATATTTGAGCAATCTGACGCTTGCTTAAGCCTATCAGGCTCTTTGCACTTGTAAGCGTCAGGATAATTGCAATCGAACGAATTAGAATTCATTGTATTATTGCTATTTGTGTCCTGTTGGGAGCTCGTACTGTCATTTTGAGGGTTATCACTAGTATTCTCTGCATTGTTACTAGATTCAGCAGTATTTTCGAGAGCCCTATCATTTGAAGGGCCAGTAGCATTTTCTGCTAAGGAACTGCTGCTAGTGTTTTCATCGAGTGAAGAAGAAGTAGAATTCGACGAATTAGATGGTGATGAAGTTACTGGATCGTTGGTGTCTGGGGTATTACTCGGAGTGAACTCAGAATCTTCTTTAGAGGGTTCAAAACCAGGAGGAAAACCAGCAACGTTTCCTCCCTGACCGCGTATTCCTTCGAAACTTCCTACGCCTCCAAGAGCTGGAGCTGTTTGAATTCCAGGCTCCATTGTTCCTCTAATTCCTGCTCCTGCTCCTGCTCCTCCAATGCCACCTACCCCGCCGAAACCGCCAATACCACCGAGTCCTGGCGTCCTCCAAGCACCTCCAGTTGTCGTCATAACCCCTGGGACACCAGAACCAAAGGCAGTGTTAGATTGAAAGCTCATGCCGACCTGCGGAGAAGCTGACACGAAATAATGAGTACCGAGCCCTTGAGAATGGAAGAAAGGGAAACCAGGCTGAAAGATTCCAAAGAGGTTTGTGCCTATAGTAGAAACACCAACAGGGACAAATGAACTGGAGCCGAAGCTGTATTCAGGATAGCCAAGACTTTGGGTGCCTCTTGTAAAGCCAGGCATAAAAGTACTTTTTGAAGAAGCTGTTGAACGCAATTTCAGTCCAAAAACGATCGTGCTGACAGCTAAAGTGCCAATTAGACCGAGCAAAAGATATCGTTTCATTGCAATACTGTGCTTGATGCTTGAAATCGAGATTTGGAGTCTCAACTGACGGTTTTCTTGAAAAATTTAAAAAGATTTAAACTATTTACATGTCAATTATCACAAGTTGGCTCGAACTTGTTAGGCCAGCAAGTTACTGTTTAACCGCTCGTTGAGATCAAATAAAATTCTTGAGTTAGTAAATCTGCTGAAAGTCATTTGATTAAACAAATTCCATCTGTTAAATACTGGTTAAATAGAAAATTCTGGGCTCTTGCAAATGCGAACCGACTGAACGGAACACCAGAAGAGCAAATACATTGAATCTTGAGCATCTCGAAGAAATTTACACAGGAACGAAACCACCTTCAAAAAAAGAAGCCACTTATCGTTGCTGCAGCCTTTACCCATTATTTTCTTTTTTAGCTAAGCTCATTAATACTTTGTCATTTTCCAGGATCATCAGGGTCACTTCCACTCACTTGGTATCATTTCATATTTGAAGCACGTGCTTCGATAGATTGACTAATATTTAAGTCGGAGCTCCCACCTCAAAACCGAGAAAAAGACGATTATGAAACCTTCAGTTTGAGACATCACGAGAAAATTCCCAAAACAGATTAGCGACAATTGATGAATCGCAGGGAAGAAAGATTTCTTTTGAAGTTTTACAGCTTAGTGAAGGTAGTACTGTAAAATGCAATTGGATACAATTTCTCTATCTTCTGTACATTTAATACATAGCAGAAATATAAATAAAACGGATTATCCATGGAATAATATATTCGAGAAAAAAATCACTACTGAATAACCCATTTATTCGCTTAAAGTAGACTCTCGGATTCAAACTTCACGCCTCTCCATTTAAAAACTTTTCCTTCTGTTTTAAAAGGGAGCGTTGGAGTTTCAGGCATTTCAGAATCTGGAGTTTGGTTTTCTTTAGAACTGTTAGAGCTGGATTGTTGAAGCACGCCTTCAGATTTTCTGCTAAAAATTAATGACTTGAGCGCATTTTGAGCCAGGTTTTGCTTATTGACATTTGTCTTTGCAATTTTGTTTGTTAGATACTCTTCAGTTAAGTCTTCTTCCTCTTCAGCCAGGCAATCTGAGTTCTCTTGTCTGAGCTGATTCTCTTGAATTTGGTCAATCGAAGCTGTCACCATTGGAATAAATTTAGGTTCGACAATTATCTTTTTATTCCTCGACTTTAACAGCGCAATATCACGCAATCTTTTTTTGATTTTAAAATTGAGAAAATTTTCCATTACAGGTCTAACATCTGCTTTTTCAGAGAGTTTGACCAAGAAATTCGTTAAAATCAGCAATTGATCATCTTCGCTGTCGCCTCTGAAAGGTTTAATTGCCAAAGCGTTATCAGGTTGATAGGCAAAGTGAAGTGGTGAATCCTATATTAATACATGTTACTCCACTCTAACATCCATTGAAGAAAATTACATCAAGTAGCAAAATATTAGTCAACGGGACTCCGACAATAGAAATATCTTTAACTAATCTCTGATTAGAATCCTTGCGGCAGTGCTTGCGGTGATACACTGCAGAGAAGAAGCTCTCTATCTTCAATGCTTTCAGTGTTGCCTTTGCATACTTTTCAAGGGTTATTAATATTTCCTCGGCAAAATGAATGTATTGGTTATTACCTCCTTTACAGCAGTCGTAAAGAGAACCAATCTATAATATTTCGATACTGTCCTTATGAAATCCTCTACTCCAGGCCTCGGGTGAACGAAAAGTAAAGATTCGTGACCTTGCTGTGCAACCTGATTCGATTTATTTCAGGTTCGTATTGTTATGGGTTAAGGGAATTTTACTTTGATAGCAATTGATCTACTCTCCAGTGGAACTTTCCTGCAATGAACTAATGTTTCATCCAGGTCGAGCACTAAGGTTTTCCCCTATTTTGAATGACTATAGGATACAGGGAGAGGAAATACGTTCTCATTCGATACTTGTTCCATGTTTTTTTACAAAATTTTAAGTAATTGTTTCTAATCGAAGTATCTTATTGTGCTGGTTTATATTCGCAAATATAAGATTGCCAACGTATAAAACTCGTGTTTCTGGAAACAATTAAGCTCTCGGAACATATTAGTTAATTAATTGCATTCTAAAAGGGTTCTAAGATCCACTTCAGCCTCAGGAAATATTTTTATATTTTCAAGTATTCCTGAGAATTAAATTAAAATTATTTCGAATCGTTCTAAAAGCTAGTCTTCATTTTGTAAACATTACGGCCTCTGATTCTAAAATATAAAGCTATTAATTTTCCTTGCAGAAAGAATTCGAATGCCAATATGATAGAAACTTCAATTGAAAGGAACCACTTATACCGACTATCGCGAGTTCTATGATGAGTGATTGGTTAAAATTATCAGAGAATAGGGACTTTGATGCCTGGAATAAACATTGTGAATGAGCTAGAAGCAGTAGAACCAGCTGAAGGACTCAAATATCAAAGAAAAGTGTGCATGTTTCGGTCATAAAATGTTGACGAGGCTCACTTGAATTACGATTGATGCTGGTGGTTATTGAAATTCCAATAGAATTTCTGACGAACTATCTCTGTTGTATTCGGCTTAAAACTTTATAACTATCTCCGAGTATCCGAGTAGAACTGAATAGGATGGAATATTCCGAAGACAATCATGTGTAAAATAATAATAGTGTCCAATTTGAGTTTTAGGAGACCTTTTAGCAAAATAACGAGAAAGGCATATGGGACGGTTAGATAGAGAGAGTCCAAATTCAACTTAGTGCAAGTGTTTGCCTTTTTTATTCTTCAGAAGAAATGTTTGTAAAATTTAGAGAATCCCTGTTTGGATTTATTGATGAAAAAAAAGAGAGAGAGGAGTTTTCGATTTTTGGAGATTATAATTCCTCGAAGAACAAATGAAAATTTACATTTATTGAACTCATATATTTGGAGAATTCTGTTTGAATTTAATACTCTTTGAAGCGCATATGGTTCAACTTCGCCCAGCCCTTTGACAGCTCTCGGAAATAAGAGATAAGGCAACATTCTCCCATGATTTTCTCCGCAATTTTGAATTCGAATTCACTTTGAATGCAACTTTAATATGCAACGAAATCTCAGTTATTTGCTCCGCTCCTTGGTAAGATATCACGTTACTCATAACAAGGAAGGTTAACTTATCGACACTATAGGATTTTCACTATGGGTTGAATCTAAGTTATTCCAAAATCCTAATTCTTTAGTGAATATGCTCAATTCTGATTAAATTGTATCTTCAGGTTGAGATTTCCAAAAATCGCAGAGCAAAGAAAAATCGTTCTAAACTAATTTTCAAGAGCTCAAATTGAGAAGAAATTAATTAATTGAGTATTGATAGCAACAGATTCATTATCAAACTATTCCATTCACCTTCTTTGAAACGTTATAGCTGAAGATCCACTGATCCACGTGGTTATCATATGAACCAATCTTGAATTCAGTAAGGAAAGCTTCCACGTGTATATTAAAATTATCACCGATTTAAACATGAAATTAGATTGATTTTTCGAATAAATTGAGAACAGAAATACTCATAGCTCGATGCCTATCACCCAAATATCTCTATTTAGAGACATCTTGCAGTTTCTCTCGTTTGCCATCATAACCGGACACATTCTGAAAACAAAAAATTCTGATGGTAAATGAAGGTCATCAACCATTGAACCCTTAACCAATTCCATCTAAAGGTTTCTCCTTAAAAACTCAGCAGCTCTATTTAATCGCATTTTCCACCCGGTATCTGGAGCTGTTCACTCAATGGCATTGGCAGGGACCCTATTTGATCTTTTTCAAAATTTTCTACATCATTGCAAGTGCGTACATTGTCTATTTAATGAAAATCAAGTGTAAATCCAGCAAAGAGTATCAGGTGAGAACCCATTATCGAAAATACCAGCTTATCTAGAATTAAACAGAAAATTGATTATGATTTCCTCAGTCTGAAGAGCCTTCTGCTTGGAGCACTTGTCCCAACGATTCTTCTTTTCCCGTCGTCAGAATGGCTACTCTGGAATTTTTCTAAAGCGCTTGAGACTCTGGCAATTTTGCCTCAACTGAATCTGATTGTGAAAACGCAGAAGGTACGAGTTAAACAATTCTGGACTCTCTTGTAATTTTTAATCTCTTCAGAGTTTGATGACTCCTGTTGGGCATTATGTTGCTGTTAAAGGCTTTCATCGATTCTTTGATGTTGTGAATAATTTCCAGCAATATTGCGATCATCAATTTTCCTCGAGATTGTTTGGGATCCTCCAGCTTCTTATGCTTGCAGAGTTCTTGGTGTTCTATTTCAAAGGTAAATAGGCTTTGCGTTCATCGGTTTCACAATAAATAAAATAATAGGCTTGGTAGCATGGATAATTCAAACTGTGAAAAAGAAAAAAGTTGAAGCAAAATAATATTAGAAGCACATTCTCTTGGCTTTTAGGTCTGAGACTCTGGCCGGAAACAAAGGAAACTGAATGCTCATACTTATTTACTGTAAGGAACTAATTGGTTTTCTAGATTTGATCAATCTCATCACTAATTAATATAATGAACTGTATACTCATCATTTACTCTTAGTCAAACAGCCATGAAAACCTCCTTACTCTTCTGTTTAATCTTCTGCGAGAGCAGCAATAATCTTAATTATTACACAATCTAATTAACGAAAACATTTAGAAAAAGGTTTACATTCACGTAAACTCTCCAAACTAGGCACTTTTACTGAGAGTCTTGACTCTTATGTTCTTTCAATGGCAAAACTCCTATTTTTTTTTAATTTTTCCCTTTGGCCTCCATTGTTTTCAGTGTATTTACTGAATGTGCCAAAAGATCGATTAATAAAAAATAATTAGAAGCAGCACATCTCTCAATTACACCACTTCGACCCTCCAGAGTGTTTTAAGTACAAACAAAGAGCACATCTAACATGAGCCACGATCTATTATTCAGCGCGAATAAGAAGACCTGGGTGACAGCTAACGCAGCCTGCTATCCTTACTACTGTACGGTTCCTTTGGTTTCTAAACCCAAAAAAACTCGCGGAAGGCCTCCAAGAACTGCCAATCGTAAGAAAATGTCAACAACTGGAAACGCCAATGACAAGAAAAACGCACAATATAAGAAGAAAAGCAATAATAAACAATCACAGTCGGACTCGATGGCTAGGACAAAGCAAAACGAGACGAATGATGTAAATGAAACGAAAATTTCTCCCGTTGAAAATTCGGAGGTGATCAAACAGCAAAAATTAGATTCAGATTCTGACTTTGAGCCATTTACTATCATAGCAGATGCAGAATTAGATCAAATTGACGAAAGTTCCAAACCTCAGGCCGAGCAGTACGATATACGAAACGAATTTGAGCCTTCACAAACAAAGAAAGTCAAACTTTCGATAGAGGAACCTGCAAATCAATTGACTAAAGTGGAGGAAGACACCTTATTGCCGCAAAAAGTAGAGAATAATGTCGTTACAAATACAAATACAACACAACCGGAGAAGTTGGCGCTGGATGATTGTTATTTCGAGGTTGGAAGTCAAGAGGAATTAGATGCGTTGCACTCAGATTTTTCTGAGGAGGAAGAGGAGGCCGATGACCTGAAATCGAATCAGTCAAAATTGAAAATTGAGAATTCGGTTTTTGATGAGAGCACGAGACTAAATATGGAAGAGAGCAGCACAACGAAGTTAGAATTTGTATAGGCTAGTGTCGATGCAGAAAATGAATGTTCTCGAGTACATATTTTTACATATTCTTTGATTTGACTTATTATATAACAGCAAAATATCTTTCTTCTGCTCTCTGAATATTTTTTTTGGTTCCTATATCTAGGTCGTGATCTTGATATCCGGGGTAAATCTAAGTCAGTTCTATATATGTATGATGTCTCTTGTATCATCACTATTCAAAACCGATTTTTGAGAAATCTCTGATCGAAAAGATGTCTGTTACGAATGACAGAAATTATTTCAGTTCATCTTCTGTTTCTAGGACCCTCCCACGGCTGGTCTATAAACCAGCGATGAATTGTATTCATTAATGCTTCATGTACTAAAAGCTGAGGTGAATGATTATAATTAAAATTTGCAAGCTCATGCCTGGCGTAGGAATGAGACTTATAAAAAATTTAAAGCATTTAAAGGACAGGTGTCCCTGGAACCAAATAAACCTCTTAATTTTAGCTTTCAAATTAGGAAACTCATCCACCATCATCAACATTGAAGTTTTAATTTTCACAGGAGTCAGAATAAATAATTAACCTATGAAACGAAAAAACTAATTGTAAATACAGCCAAAATCCTTACAAAGCTGATGTCCACTGCTACAAACCAACTTTCTCGAAGTGAAATCGAAATCTAATTTTCCTTTTATTTATTCGTTTCTGCAAACACAAACTTGCAAAAGCTAATTGATTTAATAAATGAATTGCTAATAATTTAGGAAAAAAGTCCGATTGATTAGACAGCCTTTCAATTTTTTTGTAGCTTGGTTCTGAACAAAAAAACTCGAAAATACAAAAATTTATCTATATGTAGCAGATGAACAATGCAATGGCCACAAATTTAATCGATATGAGGTAATTTTCAAGGTAGTTCGAGACAGCAAGTCGGAAAAAATATCTCAGAGTTAACAATTCTTTTGTCCTTTTGTTTTCTCCTCGTCAAGGCTCAATACACAGAATTCACGACACTCTCTTAGGCAGTTCTCAGGGTCAGGGCTTATCGATTCAAGCAATTGCTAGAGAACATTGTCGATAATTAAATAGGAGAAATGGCTACTGAGAGGCCTCTTGATTTATTTTGAATGTGGACACCAATTTCTTATTGTTGAATTGAATTCGTATGGAAAAGCATTCCAAAAAGTAATGCCATACCTGTCTCACAGGCCAACGGTATGCACTACAACGATATTCAATTTTGTTGGACTTGAAGGACTATTTTCCTTCTTTCTAGAATTTGAATATCACGAAGGACAACTAATTATCGAATGTGAGAAACCATTATGGACTTAAGTATTCTAAACAGAAGAGAAGTACTAAATCTAGTGTTTCTCTGATGAAATCTCCTCCAGCTATTCCTACACTTCGAATTACTTTTACTATACCCGGTACCAACCAATACAATTACCAACATGTAGCGAATGAATTCTCAATGGCCTCCAAATTTTGCATTAATTTGACTAGAGGTAATTTTCTGGACTAGTTCCTCAATGAAAGATAACGAACAGTAGTGCTCAGAATTTTCTGACTTTCTTTCAAGAAAGTTGGACTGGCATCTGGGAGTTGCAACTAGATCGACTCAATTATAAGCAATAAATCCACTTTATTAGTCTTTCAAAGGATAGGGGCTTGAGATCCTCTCTTGTACATCTACCAGTCAACGTCTTTATGACGATTATAAGAGCCCAGGTCTGAGGGTCATTTGCTAGAGCTGGCATTCATGATATTGCTAATATTGCATAATATTGCATTATGATTCATAATTTGATAATCGCGAAGTCCATACGAAGTACCTTTTGACTCCACTTCTATCAAAACTATCATTTCGAGGAGCACACAACTCCTAATAGCTTTGATATGAGATAAAGGAAGCCTCGTACTATTATTCTACACCTGTTAATTATGTTGATTTAATTATTATAAACTACGTTTGCAAGTGCCCATTTCTAATAATCAATTATTTCTCGAAA
>ENA-UOTX01000373-UOTX01000373.1-compost-metagenome-genome-assembly--contig:-NODE-373-length-48899-cov-12.883557_pt1 | contig 48899 bp, 32 predicted proteins | sample MGYA00238143_ERZ746982 | MGnify/ENA primary metagenome ERZ746982 (study PRJEB28758, sample SAMN06268862) | compost metagenome | isolation source: single cell | place: USA: California, Emeryville, Joint... | reverse complement strand
AGTCTACCAATATATATATAAGACCCTTTTTTGTGAGTATAAGTTCTTTATTTAACAAAACATGAGAAAAACTTCTCCAAAATGTCACGAGTTATACAATTTATGAGTGAATATGCATGTTTCCTTCATTGAAGATAAAAATGTTCTTAACAATCTAGTCATTTAACTCCTATCTCTCATTAAAAACATGAAATTGAGCAGAATCACCTCCAAATACATCGTCGCTTGCATTCTATCCCAAAATTCAAGCTCCTTCGTCTTTAACCCGTAACAAAATTTGCAAAAGGCAAAAAGTCTTGAGTAATACTAGCTATCACATCCGACTGAACAGATTGGAAAGGCTGGTCCCTTTCTCTCCTATCACGCTAAGATAATCAATTCGAAAATTGCTTCAGCAATCTTTTTTCAGTATCCTCAGCAGCAACATCCTCGCTATTTAGCAGTTTATTCTTTCAAAGTTCTTTAAAAGTCCTTTAAAAACTTGGAAATCGGCATCGAATCCCAGAGCATTGAAATTTTGTTTGTGACCTAAATATTTTTCATTTGACTTTGAAAAGACATTTGCTTTTGGATATTTTCTCACGATTTTGTTCATATTCACAAGAATTAAAGAAAACTTTTTATTCATCGAACAAATTTTCCATTAAATCTGTTGAATAATAAATCGGCATTGAAACAACCTGAACAACCGCAATTCATTAGATAGATTCTATGATTATTTCGTCCCGTTAAAAAAAGTTTAGATCCAAATTATCAATACATTGCAAAGTTAAAAACTTATTCAGTCTGCATAAGATATTCAATATAATCACTCATTTGTCACAAAAGGAAAAGTAGCTTATAGCTCATTCCTCAAAAACTCAAAAAAGGGGGGGTTAGCTATAGAGTAACCTTGCCATATATATTATTAAAAAACGATTATCTCTTCGAGTTTCTAGTGCTGTGTCGCAAACTTTCTTTTTACACGCGCTGCCAGCAATTTCAGATTTTTGCACATCAAAATCTGATCTCTCTGTTCCTCCCGCTGCGTTACACCTCTCGGGCTCTCTCTTCTCGCCGCTGGGCGCCGATACGAATGCAAGAGATCTGAAAGCAGTTTCTCTTTTAAATCTCTCTGATCGTCAACCATGTCAATTAAAGGTCTCTCGTTTTCCAGGGATTTCAACGTACTGATTATTTTATTCTCCGGATCAATTTTGAAGCTATCCCTCGGCGATTCGAAGTATAAATCATTATCTGGAAGTTTATACTTGACCTCCGTATTTGAATAAGTAATAGAATTGGTTCTTGCTCCTGATTTTCGAGGTGTAGTTTTCAGAACTTCATTCTCTTGTTGCCAGCTTTTATACCTTCTATGACCGACTTTACTTGGGATTTTCTCAAGGTTAAGCGGAGGTATCTTTTTGAGACTCAACGATTTGGAATGGTCAGGAAGACGTGGAGAAAACTCGATCTCGAGGCTCGGGAGCTTGGTCTTTTTGGGAAGGCTCTCCTGGGCAGCCTGCAAATTCAAAATTTCGTGGCGATTGTGGGTCGTTGGCACCATATAGAAAGGCCGGAAACTTCGCACTTTTTGGAGGAGGTCTTCTCGCTCCATGACGAATTTCTTCTCGTTTTGGTAGATATTGTGCTTCTGGCAAAAGGTTTCGAGGCTGTTCTTCTGATGTTGGATCTTTTTGAGACAGATAGCGCTCAAATGCTGATAAAAATGAGGGAAAGTTGACGCTAAAATCTGTAGATTCTAAAAGATGCGATTAAACTTTTCTCAAAAATTTTAGGTTATTACTTTCTTTTCAATCTTGTAAAGGATCGTTCCGATGCTCGAAACCGCTGAGCATTCTCTTATCTTCTGGGAAGTAAAGGCTTCGCCTCCAAAAATCTCGCCTTCGTACACTTTTATCGGCTGGAAATAAATTTATCGGTCACTTTTTAGTGAAATTATTACCTTGAAATTCGTTGCGTTATCTACGACAAGTAGCTTGCTAACACTCGACGAAGTATTCAGTTGCACCTTCCTCATGATCTATTATTAAAGATTAATATCGCATATGATTGAGTGAACCGCTTCATACCTCAACCTCTCCTCTGCAGACGATATAGACCGAATCAGCAACATCACCTTTCTTATATACCGACTGTTCATGTCTCATAATAATTTTTTCAAAAAGATAGGCGATTTTTGCAATCACGTCTCTTGGAAAAGCTGGGAAAGCCCTTGCAACAGCCTCGATTTTGTCCTTCATCACGGAAATTATCGTTTGGTATATATTTTCAAAGGCTGAATATTTCAGCGACAGGACCCATGTATCATCCACCGCGACACCGCAACCATTGTACACTCTTTCTTCAGACAAAAACGTGTTTTCGGCAATCTTATCTCGAGCGACGAACGAACGACTACCGACTACTTTCAAAATCGGTCCTTTGAAATACTTATAAGCTCTTTCTTCAAAAGTCTTGAATAGTTTTTCGTCAGGAGACTCCACCGGCAAACGAAATCCAAAAACATCAGAATCCTCGATAACTTTCTTGCTGATGAACCCTGATAGTATTGACTGCCTCTTCTCAGGGCTTCCAATCTTAGGCCCTGTACTTACTTTTGTCGTTGCTTGGATTTGCAGCGGAGAGATATTCATATTCGCCTTGATCGCTGACAGCCTCCCTTGTTTTTCCGTATTATCGGACTTTGTTAGCGAAATGCTGAACATCGAAGCCGTGATGACTTTGTTTAATTTCGGCGGGTTGCTGTTTTGAGAGGAGGAGCGATTTCCGGTCGTTGTGTCTGCTTTCTTGAGGCCATGTGACCCCCTATGGGAGTTTAAACCACCGGCAGAAGGAGGAGGAGTAGAATTATTCGCTTGGATATTAGTTTGCTGCTGAACGTGAACAGCGAAATTGCTGTTGGGAGCGACCTTACTTGGGCTTCCGGTTAAACCTGGAGAGTTACTCCCTACTGTAATTAAAGGGTTATTCATTGATGATGGTCGTGATATGCTACTATAGGGACTGCTGACTTCATATCCGTAAGTCGCGAGGTATTTTTTATGTTCCTCTTCCACTACCTCGGGAGGTTTCATCAGGTATTCGCGTACGTGTCCTTTGACCAGTATATACATTTTTTCTGCTTTTTCATCTGGTTGAAGATAATATCATCACCTAAATGTTGAATATATTACCATGATGATAAAGCGCGGAGCCTTTTCTAAAGATTTCGAGTTCAAAGTAATTGACTGCGGCTTTTAAAAAGTCCTTTGGCATGTCTGTTGCTTGTCGCAGGACAATTAGATCTAGGGTTTGAAGATAGTTGGCGAGAATGGTAATTTGTTTGTCGGTTCTGTCAGCGGGAGAGATTTTAGCAGCGTGGATGACGTTGGCTGCTTCGTCATTTGATGAGTAAGTCGTTGGTGAGTGAATCGGCCAAGGAGAAGGTAACTCTGTCGTAGTAGCTTTAGACATAAAGTATTTTATTGTGGGATAAGTGATTTATAAATAAGTACGCATTTATTTTTACTTCAATAAGCCCAAGAACATTCTTAGTTTTGGTCAGGAAAAAAGATGCATGCTTGAATATCTCCGCTTAGATGAATCTTTTCTGGCTGAGAGACTCGTTAGAAAGGTTGACAGCTTATTTCTAAACGGTATAAGGGGATATTAAAAAAAACATAGTGATAGCTTCTTGCTCAAAGCCAATAATATCATAGCCTTGTAAAATGTATGGATTTCATGAGAGAAACGATAGCTACAGGGAACAGATTTTGAGCAAAAGCTTTCATTTCGGATTTCGGATGAATTAGTCTTGCAGATCAAAGAATCGAATGAGAATAGTTCTCAATTAATTAACCACTAAATCCCAGAGTAAAATTGATCATCGGATATTGTTCTCATTTCGGCAACTTGCATACTTTCATCTTTGAGTCTTACAAAAATTTCGATGTTTTTGTGAGTTGAGTCACATCGAAGGACTCGATTTTCTTTATTTGATGTAATTTTTCAAGATACGTTTCAATAAATCAATGAATGTTCATAGAAATGCTTTGGAAATAAACCAATCCGAATCGGTATTTGTAGGGCTAAGCTTCGCTTTTATTAATAATTGTCCCACAAGGGAAAGAACTTTGTCCAGAGAGAGGATGGAAGAGAGAGGATCGCATTTTTCAGATGTTCGCAGTTTAAATATTTGGCAGGAAAGTTCTATAATAAATAAAAACTTTCTCACAGAGAAAAGATATTTCTCATCCTTTATCACTTATGTCAGGACGTGATCTCTATCAAGAAGCACGACTTATCGGCAACCTCCCACCAAATCTCAAGCCAGGAACTTACACCGTCGAAAAGACCAAAGTTACAGAATCTATAACAGAAATGATAGATCCAAGAGCCGCCCAAACCAACCCAACAAAGCATTTTGAATACTCGGAGTCTTACTCCAGCTACAACGCTCCAATAAAAGACCAACTGGGCACTTTTAGCCAAATAAGCACTCAATCTTATCAACCTTCAACTAACCTCACCACCTCCTCCTTGCTGGTCGCTCCAGATAACTACCCCGAATTCTCTACAGCCGCCTGGAGAATGCCTCAGGGTCAATTCTATAAAAATTTGATTGAGCAGCTCCGATTTTCAAGCAAGAAATACACAGATTACGACTTTCCTGCCTATATTGAATCGCTAACAGGAGGAGATCCTGTAAAGAGCATCAAATGGGAAAGCATGGCCTGGCGAAGAGCTCCTGAGATCTGGCCGGAGCCGAAGCTCCAGCTATTTTCTGGGTCTTTGCACCCAAACGACATCCGGCAAGGACAATTAGGAAACGTTTACCTCATAGCGACTCTTTCAGCACTGCTAGAAAATCCACAAAGGATCAACAAACTATTTTCCACAGATCGCATCAATGAGTTCGGGTGCTATGCCGTGAGGATATGTGACATGGGCGAATGGCGCGAAGTCATTGTCGATGATCTGATTCCTTGTTTTGACAAACAGAGCGGTCCTTCTTTCACTATAGGAAAAGAAAATGAATTATGGGTGCTTATGCTAGAGAAGGCCTGGGCGAAACTCTATAGTTCATATGCGAAGATAGAAGTCGGTATCCCGCTTGAAATCTTGCATGACCTTACAGGAGCTCCAACACAGTATTTCTTCCTTCAGAATGTGGACTCAGGTGTTGTATGGAAGGAACTCTCTAGAGGAACTAAGATGGGTTTTCCAATTGTAGCAGATTCGAAAGATTCAGTTGATTTTGGGCTGCTAGGTGCGCATTATTATACCGTGATCGATGCGTTTGAACTCGAAACTGAAGCTGGAACTAAGAGGGTTCTGAAGCTCCGAGACCCATGGCAAGAAACGAAATGGAAAGGCGAATGGACGGACAACTGGCCAGCGTGGTCCGCGGAGAATAAGAAGATAGTCGGGTTCGATTACAGAGAAAAAAACGTCTTTTTTATCTCATTTGAGGAGTTTTTGCGCTGGTTTGATAATGTACAAATCTGCCAAGTCCATGATGATTTCGCTTACTCCCATATCAAAACCAAGACCGACTCGCGAAAGGGCGCTTATTTCAGACTTAAGGTAAAGCGCTCAGGCCATTACTATATATCTATCAATCAGAAAAGCAAACGCTTTTTCAAGCCCAGCGAAAATTATAAATACTCATACGCGAATTTGGTCATCGGGCAAGAGATTCGCGAGGGCGATTATGAGTTTATTGATGGTGTACAGAAAGCGGAGAGAGAGATAACCAGGGAAGTCTATCTGAATACCGGTGTCTACTATGTCTACACGAAATTTTACTGGAATGATAAGATTTCCAGAGAGTTTTCATTGAGCTGTTACGGCCAAGACGAAGTTGAAATCGATCAAATTTCAAAGTACCGAATCAGCGATTTCCTCGAAAAGGTCTACATTAGCAAGGCTCGTACGAACAAATCGTTAAAGGGCTACGAGGAAGAAGGTGAGCCGAACGTGTTTAGGGTATCAGAACTGACTCCAGAAGGGATAGGGTACTTCTACTTCTTGAATAGAGGGAATTCTCCGCTAACGACGGAATACAACTTCAAAATTATGCAAGGAGTTAAACTGAGGAAGCCTCATCGAGGGACGTCTTTCAAAATTAATGTGAACCCAGGCGAGGAAAAAATCGTGTTGACGAAGATAAACCCGAATGTCGACGCAAAGCAGGTGTTTACGGAGCTTCCTTCATTTTTTAAGACCGAAGTAGACCTTGTCAGGACGGCCAAAGACAAAGGAAATAAGAAACAGCGCAGTGATACGAAATCTGGTCAGCCAGTAGATATATGGTGTTATGTGTACCAGCATACTGAAGGAGTTATTATGGTTTACGAAAACCGGACGCTGGATCTTGTGCTAGACGAGGAAGTGAAATTCGAGCTGAAAGGACTGAGGCTGGAAGATGATCCTTATGGGGATAAAGTCAAATTCCAGCTCGGACCAGGCCAAACGAAGGTGATAAAACTGAAAAAGGTGCTCCCAGAAACAGCGATTTCGTATAGCGTTTCTTATTTAGTGAAAAGCGCTGTCGAGTTGAACCCTCTGCCTAAATCAGATATTGAGCTCAAAATATTGGCCAAGCAGAAAGGGCAGCTAAAACCTCGGAAAGACACGAAGACTGGCCAGCCTGTTGATATCAACTGCTATGTTTACCAGCATCCTGATGGAGTTATCATGGTGTATGAAAACAATACCTATAATAAAGTCCTTGACGAGGAGGTGAAATTTGAACTCAAGGGACTCCGCATCGAAGAGGACCCTTACGCTTCAAAAGTGAGTGTTGTTCTCGGACCAAACCAGTTTAAAGTCATTCGCCTTAAAAAATACCTCGATGAGTTCGCGATATCGTATAATGTATCTTATCTCGTGAAAGACCTATTGGAGGTTCCTCAATCCCTTTATACCCAGCAGTCAACTAGTTATGGGCAGCAACCAAGCTATACTCAACAGCCTAGCTATACGCAGCAGCCTAGTTACACTCAGCCTTTCTTAAAACAATCGGACTTTGAAACATCAAAAACTCGACCATACCTGCAAGAAAAACCACTCAGCAGCCAACCTCTGTCCTACGAAAACCCAACTTACAGTCAGCAGCCTTATTACGGACAGTCTTACCTGCAACCAAAGCAGGAATCCCTTGAAGATGAATTAAAACGGAAAGCAAAAGAGCTGGGCAGTCGCAAACAACGCAAAGACACTAAAACTGGAAACAATGTAGAAATTTTCCTATATGTCCTGCAGTATGAAGACGGGGTACTTCTGCTCTATGAAAACAACACACCTGATCTCCTACTCGACGAGGAGATCACCTTCGAGCTCAAAGGATTAACGCTCGCAGAAGATCCTGGAAAGAAGGTCCTCCGATTTGAGTTGGGTCCCGGGAAGGACCGCGCGGTTTATCTCAAAAAGATCGCTCCTGAGTTCTCTATCTTATACAATGTCTCATACATCGTAAAATACATTGGAAAAGGCGGCTCTGGAGCAGAGAAGCTCTCTGAATGGGAGCTTAGAAAGCTTGCTAAGGAGCAAGGGCAGAAGAAGCAGAGAAAAGACACGAAAAATGGAGATCCAGTAGAGATTTACGTTTATGTACTCCAGCATGAGCATGGAGTGTATATGCTGTACGAGAACAACACTACCAACCTTGAATTAGACGAAGAGATCGCGTTCGAGTTAAAGGGGTTGGAGCTAGCAGACGACCCCAAAGGAGACATGGTAAGATTTATACTAAAACCAGGCGATAGTAAAGGAATCTTTATCAACAGAGTAGCTGAAGAATACGCTATTTCGTATAATGTCTCATATTTGCTTAAAAAACTCTACTAATGAGAAATTAGTTACCAGCTATAATGTATAATTGATTGTCTCTCCAAGAAAACTTCATTCTAACAATTACATTCCTACCAGATTCACGTTACTACACATAATCCAAATAGATATCTGAAAAAATATTTCATTTAGATTAAGAGTATTCTCAAAACCTTTCGGAAGGCTCTCTATAGAAATTCACACTGATAATGCAAATTAGTGACAAAGGAATATGCATAATAGTAAAATTTTCCTTGCAGTGAAAGGCTCAGAAAAATGCAAATACATAACCCATTGAAAAAAAGACAATATTTCCTCAAATTACTGTCTTCATCAGATACCCGACCACAAACGCCACGGTGCTGGCAATAGCACCAAGTAAAATATTTTCCATGTTTGAGCGGAAAGGTTTTTGGTGAGTTACTTCGCTTTTGAAAGATCCCAGGATGATGAGCATGACCCCCGCGATAATATAGCTGATTATATACAGAATTTTCGTGTTATCTGATGATGGTGCGAAAATAAATGGAAGAATCGGCAGCAAGGCGAATAATGCGAAAGTAAAAAGACTCGCAAAGGCGCTCTTTAATGGAGAAGTGAGGTGGTTCTCTATTATGCCGAGTTCTTCGACCATCATAATATCAATCCAAGCATCTTTATGTCTCGAGAGGATTTCTGTCATCTGCTTTGCGTCTTCTTCAGGTATACCTTTGTTAGTGTAAATCTCAATCATTTCTTTCTTCTCGCCATCAGGGTTGTTTTCGACTTCCCACACTTCTCGTTTCCTCTCATATGCGTGGTATTCAAGCTCGGATTTCGTTTGTAGATATTTATCGATCGCGCTGATAAGAGATTGACCAAATAAGACTGCCAAACCGAACATTAGTACAGCGACTGGAGAGTATCCGGCGCCGCAAGCGACAGAAATGATGCAGAGAGCAGTAGTGACTGCTTGGAATCCCGCTGAGACCAAGACTTTTTTGATCTCTGCTTTCATTCGAGTATTTTCGTTCATAGCGGTGAACCCTTCATGGGCTTGGAGACTGAGATAGACGTCTCCGATTTCAAAAGCTTTGCGTGCTCCTTCGATATCACGAGTTGCCATTTTGCGTTTTTATGGTGTTATAGGCGTTGTTGCTGATGTGAAAATTCCCTTTATTACTTCTGTTTAAATTTTCTACTTAAATTTCACTTCGAAGCACGAAATGTACTGCCAAATAATCAGTAGGGTTAATCCTGTGATGCACCGAATCACGAAATGAATCAAAAATTAATTCACCTGAGCAGGCTCAGGCGATTCACACCAATCTGTCCTTGAAAACGAAATAAAATAACCATCCAGCATTAAATGATAATCAATTCTCTGTTTTATATCAATCCCTCTTCCAAAGGCCATATTCAATTAATCTCAAGCAAGCAACTGGAACACACTGATTTTCATGCAAATATGCTGAAAATGAAGCACTATGGCACTCAACAATAGAAAACCAAATACTCTGTTATGCATTCCCCTCTCCTCCCCTCCTCAAAGAGATAATTGTCAAATAATAACAAACGAGAAAATGAAAGCAGTGATTTTGAGCAGTCTCACTCAAGTTTTTTTCATTTAACAGTTTTTTAAAGGTTGAGATAGTGTGAACTAATATCTTTGTTTTTTGAATACGTAATGTGCTCGAAATATCGTCCTATATATTATTGGCGGAGTCGAGGCAGTCACCAAATGCAAGATCATGAAAACATTATTGTTGTGTATTAGCTTTACAGCAGCTTGAAGATGAAGTAATTGATGATGATATAGAGAATAAAGAAACTAAAGAAATAGACAAATTGTTCTTCGCAAGCAACTCCTCCTTGCTTGATAGTCCTACTGTTCAAGGGTTGCACTGCTCGATTATTTCCTTGGCCTCCCGCGAAAGTACCATTTGCAATCCACAACGAGTTCAGATAAGTCAAATCGTATTCAGAAATCGGCAGGGCTGAACCAATGACGTAATAATTGACTGTCTCATCACAAGGAGGCGCCGTCAACGATCCCTGGTAGGTGTAATAGACGACCGTCCCGGAGTCTGAAAGCGGGATAGCGTTAACCAGACTTGTGAAACTAATATTCGTAACTTCTGTGGTTTCATTGCCAAGTGTCAAAGGTGTTAGCACAGATGATTCATTGGATGTTGTATTTGAATTGCTGGTAAGGAAGAAAGAGACAACAGCTCTCGTTCTATTTGCCACCGGCGTGAACGAGTCCATTAAATCGAAATAAAACTGCAGCTCAGCATCGTAGCTTTGGCCAGACACAGTGTGCTCTGAAGGAGCGTGCAATTTAAATAGAGTCGCTTTATACCCAGCTAAGTTCCCATTGACGTCGGTAGCATAGAGCTGACCGAAGTTTCCCTCCGCTTGAATATAAGTCGTGACGTTATACGTAAAGTTCAGGCCAGAGGCCAGCTGGAGGTTAAATACCATGGACGCGTCGCAAGTCCCGGTAACGGAGGTAATGTCGATTGGAGATTGCTGAGTTCCAATGCAGGTTGGGAAGAGCGTGGACCAATCACTTCCTTGGCTTGAGTATTTGAATAACGACTCGTCAGCGAACCCAAACTCGTCTAAGGTGATCGGTACTTGGGGTTCCTCCTCCGAGCCGCCTCCAGTAGTTTGCGCAAAGGCTGGGCCAATGACGGAGAAAATAACGAAAAAGAGAGTGGCAATGATTACTGAAGCCTTGGTCATTTGAAATGCAATTTAATAGATTATTCTTTATAGCAATTAATTCAATTGTCCATTGATTGATAACTGCTATTCGGAGTGGGTTCTTAATTACAGGTGCATTCTATATTAGGATATTTTATATAAAAAAAAAAGTGAGTACATAGCCTAATTAAATAAGAGAGCCGATCTAAATAAAAAATTAAGAGAGTTAACCTTGGCATTTGCGAAAGGGAAATAAGAACAAAACCCAAGCTTATAAATATTCAGAATGAACATTTCGACTCCGATAGGCGGCCGCTGCTCATAAACAGTCAAATGGAAAATCATAAATCAGCTTTGGTGTTGAAGATTTTCTGTAAAAAGCTACAATGGCAAGAAAAAAAGCAAAAAAATTTAATGTAAATTCCCTTAATCTTGGTGATGCTCAAGCTAATTCACTCGGAGTCAAGATCCTGAGTTGGATAATTTCGAGATCTCTTTGATAAACATGAGGTTGCTGCTGGTGACCGGATCAAGGAGAATGATCGTATTGGTTTCTCTGTTTATAAGAGAAAATTGGTATTTATGGCTTTGTTGGAGGACAGTGTCAGCAATATTTGCTCTAGGCTCTTCAATTCTAACCATAAGTGTTGAATTGTTTTGAGATGATGTCACAGTAGGCTTTTGCGTGCTTGTGGGGTTTCCATTCTTGAGTAGAGTAGTCTCAAGCTCGCTAAACAAACGTTTTAGTTGCTCTTTCTGGCTTACGTCCTCGGTTTTTACTTCGAATTTAAGTCCATTATTTAATTCTCCTGACGGTTGGCTTGAATTAATTTGCTGCGCTGGCTGCGGGAACGGAGCAAAAATCAGCGTATTCCCTGCAAATGGAATGGCCCCGAGCGAACTCGTCTGGATTACTGGGACTCCAGTCTGTAGCAGCCCCTGAGACGCCTCGCTATTGTTACTATTCATAGCCATAGCTAACTCGGTTAGTCTCGAGTGTAATTCCGGATTAATGCCAGTAGAAAGCGGAGCTGGTGTGTCCTTTGATAATTGCAGAGGTTTTGCTTCGAGTTGACCCTCTGAGAAAAGCTTCACGTGCGTCGTCGAAGATGGCACGCCGATAGCTGAGCCTATCGACGGTAGCGAAGGTTTCGGAACGTAGGCTAGGTTGTTTAAGAGCTGTTTTTCGATAATTGACCCCAAGTTAGCATCACCCAGGGGATTTTGTATAATAACAGGTATTTTTCCTGGTTCCGACTGAATTTTTTCTGATAAACTCTTGACGTCCGCCTCCGATTTGTTTTTCCTCGATGCGCTATTCCTCCCTGTTGCTCTCTTCAAGAAATTTTTCTGATGAGCGTGCTTATGATCCGCGTCATCATGTTCGCTCTTTATCTCTGCTTGGTGGTTTTTCGCTTTGGGTCCTTTTTTGCTAGTGGTCAAGGAATCGCTGAGTTCAACGGAATTTCCGTTTTTCGAGTCGCTTTCGGCTCCGCTGCTTAAAATGTTAAATAATTGCTTAATTTTCTCTCGTTCTTCGGATTCATTCATCTCAGCGTTGCTGTCACCGACGCCAACTCTCCGCATTAAGCTATGCCAGCGATTCTTTACAGCATTTTCCGTGCGGTTGCCAAACTCTTTAGCAATCTGCGACCATTTCTTCCCAATCTCTAAGATCAAAGATAGCAGCTTCGAATCCTGGTCAGGTGTCCATGGACCTCTGTTGACTTCCGGATTCACGTGGTTGTTCCAACGTTCTCTGCATTGTTTTGCTGACCGGTGGATTTTGGTGGGGTTTTTCATGTTAAGTTCCTGAGCAATGCCCTTCCAGTCACTCAAATCCTTGCGCGACATGACAATCGTGCGCATTAATTTGTCTTCATCCGGCGTCCAAGGATCTTTAGACAGGTAAAATCTCAACAAATTATGCCATTTTTGCTGGATTTGATCCAGCGATCTGCCCGGGAACACCGACGCGAGGTACTTCCAACTCTCTTCGGGCTAATAAAGGAAAAACTCGTTAGGAAGAGACAAAATGAGAAAGAAATTTAGAAAACAATGCCGAAATAGCTTTTCGAAAGTCACCAGAAGCTAAGGCCATGATGAATTACCAATTTCTTATGATCTTCATTTTTCATATACGTCCAGTAAGTCACCGTGGAAATCAAAAAACTCGTTTCATCTTCATTCCAGTTTTTCTTCTGAGCGGTTGCATTGCTTTGAATTTTCTGGCAGAGTTTCTCGAAACATTCCAAAAGACTATCAGGAAGTTGAATCTGAACTTTCTTGAAAGAGACATCTTTTTGGACTTTTTCGTACTGAGCCTTGATCTCGTGTTGAACGTTGGGTAGAGCGACGATTGCGGAGTGAAATTCCTTGAATTTTTGCTTCGCGCCTTTGATTTCGACCAAAATTGATTCTTTCTTCACCTTTTTCGAAGGATACTCTCCGTGAGAGCTGATTTGGTTATCGTCCTTCGCCTTTGAGATAGCTTCGTTGGGATCTGTGTATAAATAAGCCTCTCATCACGCTGGTAGTTACCTTTCAGTAAATTCGCGCGGAAATTGCCGCGGAGCTTCTCATCGAAAGAAGCGAGGTTCAGGAGATTTTGCTCGGGTATTTGCTTGGTTGTGTGAGTAGACATTGCTAAGGGTAGCTTTCAGAAGTGAGACACTCTAGATGTAAGGAAAGGCGTAGCTGTAAAGCTTTTCTGAAGAGTTTTAACCAGCTAATTAAATATTAGGGGTTATTGTCAGAGGCTTGATAATTCGCACTGATTAAGCTTCTCAATCCAGTTTATAAAAATAATCACTGAATAGTTATATAATTCGATAACACTTTGTAGACTAGCTTTGAAGCCAATTTTCATAAATTTCCTCTCTTCAGAATCTGTTAAAGGTAGGTTTTGGTGCTGAAAATGAAGTTTGACCCGTTTCGAAGAGATATTTGAGAAATCCTGTCAGAGATAGGTGAGAATTACTCTTAACTACCGAAGATTTGATGCTATACTGGGCACAATCAGAGCCAAAGTTCATTAATTTTTCCAACACGATCCAAAGAGAAGAGAAGAAATCAAAGGATTTCAAATTTTTTGAATACGAAGAATATCCTCAGAATTGGTTTTTAATTCAGTTTTGAAATAAAACACAGTTATTATAACTATCGAAAATTACACATTGCCTGAATTGAAAATATCAATGAAAGCGTTCGCTTGAAAAGCAAGCCATTCACAAAATAATATTGTCACTCTGAATACATTATCTAAAAGACATATGCTTCAAATCCTTATTCGATGTAAAGGCTCATACATCTTGCAAACACAAAAACCCTCTTCTTCGGTATGTCGGTGCAAAACTGATCCTGAGAAATGCCTTATATGTTTATTCCTTTCTCTCTGAAGTCTTCTGAAGTTCTCTTTGATGGCTGCATGCAGATTCTGGTATTATAATGGACTGAATTTTCTTTTTGAGAAAAATAAACTCATTAATAGACTTCGTTACTACGCTGCGCGCTTAGTGTCACAATGCGTTTGAATTCACGTATCACTTTCGCAGCTTTCATCAAGAAAAAGAGGCTGGCTATTATTCCGAGAGAAACTGCATTTTCAATGTAAACTGCATGAATAGGCACCTCTTCGTAGACATCCATTTCATGTTTATTGTATTCAAAACAGGCTCTTGTTATTGACTCTCCTATTCGATTATGCCGGTTCCAAAACGTAATTCTGAACGGGATCTCAGCAGCCCACAAAAACAGGAGAGGTATGTAGAAACTCTGCGACCTAACTGCAAGGATGAGAGGAGTCAGCATTTTCGTAAAGATGGAGTAAATGTAAAATAATTGCATATCGAATAGCCAATTTGACAATGGATCACAAACAGAGTCGTTTTTGAACACAGATTTTGCGGATATGAATGTAACTAGTCTCCATATACAGTATCCGAGAAAGGCCATGTCGACGAGAGCTGTAATCGCTGCAAATTTCACATAACGCTTCTCTTTTTTCTGCAAAATGTTCGGAAGAGACTCGGTAAGTAGAAGCAGAGGCTGCATATTACTCGATATCGAAGTTTAAAATGCTTATCTGATTTAATTCGAGATATTCTGTTTTGAAAAAAAGTATTAATGCTAAGTGATATAGCAGTAGCTCTTAGTTCTTATACTTTTCCAATACTCCTTGATTTTGTTTTTTAATAATCAGTCTACTTGAACGAGCACAGTTCAAGTCGAAAGACTTTGTCTAAAGCCAAGGCTTTTCAATGATATTTTAACAAAATAAACCTCTAGTTTTGCCCTGTGATATAATTCAGAGTGATACTCTGCAACACTACTTGATCTTGTTTGAAAAATCTCACTCAGACGTTCTTCAAGAATGGTGAACTTTAACTTTGGCGGATGGTAAAGGCGCAATTTGATAAATTCATAAATTTTATTCTATACCGTTAATATCGGATGCGAAAACTATGAAAGACGTAAGAGCTGAGTTACTCCGTGAATTGAGTAGCGACAAGTACAAATTTTTCAACAAACTCTCCATTATCAACCAACTCACTTCTAGGCATATGAAATGGGGACCCATAGCCTCAAAAAACGCTTCAAAATCAACACCTTGCGACCCTCCTAATAAAAAATACGGCAATCACCAACCAAGGAGCAGCAATCGGAGACTTGGACCAGCCAACCCAAAAATCCGAGACGAAAATCAACATTCTGAAGTTAGCACAGCAACACTCAAGTTCAGCCAGATTGAACCGGGTTCCACAATCGAAGATAGGAGATCAAAAGTGCTTAATGAAAGCTCAGCAACTGTGCGACAGCCTCTGAAAGAGCTATCAGAGAAAATCGAGCAGTGTCTCAGTAACTCTCGCAGATCAGCGGATTTGCTCTGTAAATTGCTCTCTGAACGCAGAACAAACGGCTTCACTGAATTGAAGAAGCCTGAAACACTGCAGCCTGCAACCTCTCATCAAGAGCAGATCTTTGATGCTGTTAAAGCACCAGATATCTCAGCAATCTCGAGAAAAACTGAAGATTTTCAACGCTATCACAATAACTTCGGCAACCCGTTCCTTGGGTCAGAAAGACAGATAAATGAACTAACAAAAGAGCCTGTCCCAAAGATTACCCAGCATTATATGTCCAAGATCAGCCATATATCTGCCGCTTCGATCTCCCCGATGCACTCGCTTTTCGCCACCCAGCCATTAGATTTAGAAACCAAGGATTTGTCTTCAGCAGGACCAAATTTGGTCGATAATCGCCCTGAAAAGAAAACAGAGCAATCAGATGTTAAAGACTATGCTTCGAATAACGCGAATAGACTATATATTTCGCAATTTGATAGCATAACGGCCGGTAACCAGCCTTCCGTCCTGGTGTCTAAACAAACTCCGGCCTACTATTTCTCGCAGACAGCCGGTCCGATGCAACCAGATGGCGAACTCTCGGCGAGATCAAAAGCGAAAGACCCTCTTCGAAAGTGTGAAACTGCAGTTAAGCCGGTTAAGTCGATGAAGAAAACGATAATAACATCGGATTTCGTTGAGCAAAGTCAAAGAGATGCACCAGATCCAACTGCCAATGATAGCCAAAGCTTGTATCTCAGTCAAAATCAGTTTTACTTTCCGTTTGGATCAAAAGAAACGAACCAAAGAGGAATATCCAACCAAGCCGCGGGCAGCGAAGCAAATCCGATTTCACATCGGCGAGTAAAGTCATCAATTGAACTAGGAACGGGTTTATCGTGTCAGAGAAAACTGACCGAGTGTTTCTCTAAGCTGGGAGATCGATTTACTCACCAAGGAGAAGAAAGCCGCGCATTTCATAAACAGTACAAATTCCGATTTATCTCTAGGAATAACATCTTTGTAGATATCAATTGGTGGGCAGAAACGACGATACCGAAGTTAGTTACGGAGGAAGCCAGCTAATCCCAAGGTATCCATTTTCAGTTTGGTATAGCATGCTAATTTCTTCCAAACCAATATCAGTAGCAAAATCGAACCGGAGGTATCGAATCGAGAGAAGAAAGAAGAGATGAACCAAAACGAAAAAATCGAAACTTTGACGAAATCAATGAGCACTGAGCACCTTAAAGTCAGCATTGAGGAGCATAGGATAAAGAGAAGCGTATCTCAGGAGAATTTGGGAAGCCACATGGCAGCCAAAGACGTTGTTTCTCCTGTTAAGGAAAGTGCATTTGCTCACACTTTTTCTCACACTGGTATGAAAATTTCAAAGTCATCTCGAGTAAAATTCGATCTGTAACAGGTAAACCGCAAGGCTTTATGGAGAGGATGTTGCGGGATCTTAATCGGAGAAGGAGCCATCGGCCGAGCTCTCAAAAAATTAAGATTGGTGAAGAAACGACTAATGTATCATTTCATTACAACAAGTGCTTTACGTAAACTCTTCCATAGTTTTTGAACACAAGTCAGGCGCATTCTAGATCTAACTCTGCGCAAAGGTCTATGAGCAGAGGGAAAAGCTATTGTGAGGGTCTGGCTGCAGGCTTAACCACGAATAATAAGAATGGTAAGCGTTGAGTCGAGGATTTAGTGTATAACTGCTTTACAAATTAAAAGTTGAAGATTATACTCAAAAAGTCAAAGTCAACAATATTTTAACGAAGAAAGAGTCAGCGCCGATCACTCGAAGTCGGAATAATAAATCGTTTGATTATCATTCTGAACAGCATCGAAAGATGCTGCCGTTTGCAGCAAGACCAGAGTTAAACTTGGAGAATTTCAAAGTTCAGATCGGGAAAGTTGTTGCAAACACAAAAGCTTATAAGCAGGGTCTGGCGAAAAGCAGGGATTCTGACTGCGGCTTGACGGCAAAATCAACCGAAATGAGTCAAATGACAGCATCTGACAGCATCAACACGTTTAGGAAATACTTATATAAGCAAGAGATAACGAAAAATCGCAACGAACAACGACAATCGGTTTCCTTCCAGCCAAATTTGGGAAATTATAGGGTAAATTGGACAAACAAAAAATCGGTCCCTGCTGATAAAAGTCAAGGTCAAAGACAGCCTCAATACGATTTTTTCAAAAGAGCTGCTCTGCCGTTAGCAAAGCAAAAAGATTCCCTCCAAAAAAACGTTTTCAAAAACAGCCATCAGCGAGCTTCGAGCATGATAAAGAAAAAATGACTATGACGGTTTTATCAAGGATTTTTTCTTTTCATTGTGAAATAATCTTATACATTTGTTCTTATTCCAATTTTGATGTTGACCACGGATTTTTCAATTTGTTAAATAGATACTCATGAGAAAGATCTGAGCATAGATAATACATAGTTTCTTCCATCAAATTTACTTTCCCCTCTAATTCAAGATTCATGATAGCTAATCATGACCAAAATACTTGAGAAACTGCAATAAAACCAATTTCTTTACTTAAAAGGCCACGTTGTATTTTAAATTCGTTGATAAAAACACTACAAATCCTCACATGATCAAAGCAAGCAAGCCTTTTTTCAAACACCTCTATATCACTCCTCCTCTGGCCTCTTCACATTGTAAATTATTGCTGTCTCAACCTTTAGCAACAATCTCACCTTATCTACAATATCATCGCAATTCCTACTTCAGCTCTCAAAAGGATGAAATTCCAGCGAAATCTAATTTAGCGACTGCTCAGCAACTCGAATACCAAGCTTTGAGATTACTGCAAGAATATAACCATGAGGAAGCATTCAAACAATTGGATAAAGCTCTAAAAATACGAGAAACTCTCAAAAATGAAGAGAATCATGAGATGGCACAGATATATGAAGCGCTCCAACATCTCATGTCTCCAAAGAAACATGCAGAACAATTGCTGAAACTCGAAAAAGTGAAACTCACTGTGCTTTCCAAGTTCCAAGAAGAAAACGAAAAAGCCTACGCTAACTGCAATCATAACATTGGATATTACCTAAATTTGTTGGGCAATCCTTCAGAAGCCCAAGAATATCTTAAACAGGCAGCAGCAATCTTTTTAAAGGATAAAAGTCTCAGTTACCAGCACGCAATCACTCTCGAAAACCTCTCAGCAGATCTTGCTGAGGCTGGTGACTATGAGACCTGTTTGGAAACCAGCTCCCTCGCTTGTGAGATTTTAAGTGAGAAAGAAAAGTCAGAAACTCAAAAATTCCCTTATGTCAACGCAGGGAAAGCTTTTTTCTACAAAGGAGTTTCTTTGCGAACCCAAGACCGCATTTTTGAGGCAAAGGAATCGTTGGAAACATCGATTGGATATTTCCAAAAGCTAAATTCTCAACACGAGACTTATGCTTTGGCTCTCATGCATTTGGGTGAGTGTTTGCTCGATTTTGAACGGGTTGATGATGCGGAAAACAACTTTAGTAAGGCTTTAGAGCTCCTAAAGGCAAAGAAAAATAACAGCAAAAAGCATAAATTGACGGTCGCAGAGGTTTCATCTGCCCTAGGGAGAATTCATTGGTCGAAGAATAATGAAGAGCAGGCGCTTGAGTGTTTCCAAGATAGTTATAAAGTTTATGAGGAGATAAATGAGCACGAGGATATAAGGGGATTAGTTGTTCTTTTAACCATTGCGAGAGTCCTAAGACAGATGGGAAAGGATCCTCTTTCAACGCTAGAGAAAGTCTTTCCAAAATGGCTGGCTCTTGGAGTAAGTGATGAAATGCTCATACCAGTATATTTTGATTATGGAGTCGCGTTGCAGTTGGCAGGGAGAACAGATGATGCGTTGAGAATATTTGAAGAAGGAATAAATTTTGTAAAGAGCTCTGGAGGGTCAGATAAACTCCACGCCGCTCAATTATGGTATCAAGCAGGCCTGATTTATTCCGAGCGAAATGACCATAAGACAGCCGTTTCGTATCTATCCTCGGCTTTACCTAATTTCGAGGCACTTTTCGGGTCAAATTCAGAGATAGCGTTATCCTGCAAAAGTCAGCTTGAAAACTCTCAAAAGCTTCTTTAGCCTCTCGTTACTGTTGAGAAATTGTTTAAATTATTGTACCGCTAATATTAGTACCCATTCTAATGTAGGAAACTAGATGAATGTTCTTCTATTATTCACAATTCTGCTCCTTCATAAAGCGAAGCAAGTGCATTCTCTGAAAAATTTTAGTTGAGGAAATATATTTCAAGTTCTCCAATGCGAACCTTTTCAAATTTATGAAGGGAGTGAAGACTTTTTTATTTATCTGACCACGTCAATGCTACATAAGGAGATTTGTTGCTGCCTTTGCTTCTAATACAATATATCCTAAAAGAATCTTTTGAGAATTACAGAAAAGTGATAGGAAAACTTCTTTATTTATCTTTGGCTATCTCGAGCTTAGAACAGTTGGAAATGAGAGTACTCACTTTGCCAACAACTTATCTGGCTTGTGGGTGCATGCTTGCCATTTAATTTTAAGAGGAACTACTCAAAACCCAACCCAAGGATTTAGGCAAAAACTCAACAAGAAGCAAATAACAAGGACAAGGATAAGGCCACAAAGCCTCAAAGAATAAGAAAGTGTCGTCTATGTTGTTGAAACCAGGCTAAAATTACATTCTGAAAACCCAGGTATGACTTTAATTAGGGCTTTAATTAGATTTTTGGAGAGACCCACTGATTCTAAATATGTTTTGGCAACTGGAATTAAATGAACTAGCTATGCCTTCCTCGTAATTGTTCAATACACAGATCTTTAACCGCAACAAGCTGGACAATGCTTGTTGAAATTAACGTGATAACTGAAAAATCGTTAGAATGCAAGAGATCGTTGCGTTAATTTTTTTAATGCTTTCCTAAATCAGTTGTGCGAATCTGTAGAATCATATAGAATCTAATTAACAACTTAGAACCCTCAAGAAATCTTTTCATCTGAAAATGGAAATTAGCATGGGCAGTTTCAAAGAGGCGGAGGCTTTGCTCCCAAAGAAGACTCCATTGTACTACGCGCTCACCGTAGTCATGTGCATCTTGCCTATTGGACTCAATTATGTTATGTTTGATCAAGGATTACACTGGCTCGCCGTCGCTGCCACCTACGTGCTCGTCCTCGCCCCTATGCCATACCTCCTGACCCTCGCCCTCAACCTCGACTTCAGAATCCTCGTCGCTCCAGAGATCAAAAACTGGAAAAAGCAAGCCCAAGTCGGCCTTATCTTCGGATTCCCATTTGCTCTCGCTCTCTATGTTTGGCACTACCTTTGGGCAAGAGACCACGTCACCGTCATCGGCGCCAGACTTAAAAATAAGACTGAAGGCCTCTTATTTGGCTTCTTTTTCACTTTCCTCTACCCAGCTGTTGAAGAATTATACTTCAGAGTTGTCCTCTTACGTGCTGTGAACTTCAAGCCAACCGAACTCGCCAAGCTCTTGAACTGCGCTATCTATGGTCTTACCTACTATGCTGCACTTAGATTCTGTGTCAGCAGCGAGTCATGGGCCTGGGTCTGGTTCGCCATTATCTTCGTTTGGACCAGAATCACTATTCAGATCAAAGGAATGTTCGGAGGTATTGCCACCACTGTCGGCCATATTTTGGTTAACCTCACTTTGAGCATCATTCTCTACAGACTGCTCCCATCAAAGAGTGTCAGCGTTAACTTCTAAGAAGAGGGAAAGAAATTAACCTCATTATGAATCATTAGTAACAAAATAGAGAGATCTAAGGAAATATTGTTGTGATTGTTGCATCAATAAGTTTTGCATGCATCCATCTTTTCATAATGAGAATTATCAGTCAGAAATAAACTTGGAAAATACCATTTAATAACCATTATCATGAAAGAAAATTAAAGAAAGAGGCTTAGATACAAATATCAAATCGGTAGAGGCCAGCTTTGAGTTCAAGGGACTTGAAACAATTCCAGCAAATTCCATTTTGAAAAAAAAGATCAACGGAAAATTGATCTTTAGAACAGTGGTAAATTTCGAAAATTTAACGGTGGTAATGATGATAATGTCTCTTTAGGAACTTAAATTCATTGTTTACCAATGAGTCCACGTTATTATCAACTTTTAACGATTGATAATGAGAGACCTGTGACTTCGGAGAGAATTTAAACAATATTGTCGCGGTAAAATCTCATGTTCGACACAATGCGAAATTCAACAGTTTCTCCGGATCGCAAATATTTTGCAATAGAACGTTCATTATGTCCGATTTTCTCGATAACAAAAGTTTTATCCACCTCAGGCAACTAATATGGTCGATATTATGCCGGATCTCACTATTCATGCGCAATTGCAAAATTGCCTCTAATCACTCTCACCAGCAGCATACCGTTCTTATGCTTTCCCGTAAGGAAATTTTCGTGGAATATGGACACCAATGAGTTAGCATTTTCAATATAAAGTAATACTCATCACGACCAATTCCCTCATGATAATTGAAAAATTTCCTGCCTTCTAACATACCACACAGTATTAAAGGAATTCCCTCGCTAATTAAGCCTCACAGCCTCCACAAAAGCGCATTTTTCAAGTATCATTACACTGAGATCTATATATCATTTCAGATCTCAGGCTTAACCCTAGTTAAGCTCGAATCGGACCCTTGGATGGTAGATACAGGTTTCTTGACGTTGTTTTTTGCGTTCGTTGAGAAGTATAGTAGTTTTTTGTGTACAGACTTTCTCCTCGGTCTTTGGGAAATTAAAGGAGATATAGTTAGAGAGAAGATCTGGGATCCTTTTTGTGATTTTGAGTTTGAGGTGCAAATTATTTTAATTATGAAACGAGTGGTGTTTCATGGCTATCAGAGAGATTAGAGATCGAACGTATGACTTGAGTCACCCGAATTCGATTTGAAATAATAGTCACAATTTATAAAATTTTGTTATCGAGAATTATTCTCAAAAAACCGGTTTATGGAAGAAATGAATTTATTAAATTTTATAGAATCTTTAGGAAACTTTGGATTTATAGCAACGTATTTGGATATGGAACATCACCGGGTTTATATAGCCAGAATTTATATGTTAAGTAATCCTGTATAATTTTTTCTAATTTTTAAGAATCTCGTTAAGATGCCATCTTCATCGGGCTTATCCTCCAGTCGGCTTTACATAATGACATGACTTACCCCAAATTGTTTCCTGCTTTGATCAAAGAAGGAGAACTTCCACTAGTAAGCCTCGAAAGGGTAACTCCACTGTTTTTCCTTTAGGTCTTTACCTGATGATGAAGAGCCCTTTGGTCCTGTGGGCGGTACCCGTCGAGAATATTGCTTCAATATGAAGTAATATTCAAGATTTGCGGGAAGATATGATACAAAGAGTGAGCTGGAACGATGCCCCTCCGAATCTAAATTCAGAATTTAGCATCACTGATAATTTTTCGATCTCTCTTTGAACTTGAAAAGATGAGGCTGGCATAGCGCCCTTGCCTTAGTCACTTCACAGTTCGAAAGGATTTCGAAAGAGTCCTCGTATATTTCATAGGCTGTGAGATAAGAATCGAACGACTTAAGAAACTTCGAGAATGTATTCTTTCGAATTTAAATAAATTTGGCAAACTAACCCCCGAACTGTTATCATCTTAAGTTGTCGATTTTAACTTGATCTAAATTATTTATTATCCCAAATTATTGTAACACCAACTTAGTTCAATAGAGCAATCTCCTCGCTCCTCAGAAGTGTGAAACTATTCTGTTAGCTTAGGGCTTTCATTTCCAATGGTAGACAGAGGAATAAGACTCTGAACAACTTAAGTAGAGATATTTCCAGAGAATCCTATACATAATATTTAGATATCCGTATTAGCAGCACTTCTGCTTTAAGTATGCAGATAATTCTGTTAACAAACTGTTAGATTCTTCCCTGATTGCGTAGAAGTAAGAGAAATCAGCTACATCCGATTCGAATGATAATATTTCAGGTTTTCATTTTGTTTTTTCGATATGCATGAGCTGTTTGCTGTTGTTGTTGACTTAGCTTTATTGATCTCCTCATCTATGCTTATACATGCAGACACTACTGGAATATTCATAAGTGACCCTAAAAAGGGATTTAAATTCTGTAATTCTGTTCGCATTTAAATTGGCTCTCCTTTAAGTACCGGCAAGACAGACATTCGGAAAATTCTATGTGCAAAAGAAACAAATTATCCTTGCAGCTTCAAGCTTTTAACAAAAATTTTAGAATGATTAGTGGAGTCAATACATGAGAGTGACAGCGTATCCTTCACACGATAAATTGAAAAGACCTGACTTAATCAATGCTATTCCTTCAAAAATCATTCTAGTGGTAAGAGAGAAATAAGGTAATCCTTTCTTTTGCTTGTGCAGACTCCCAAAAAGACTATTGGATCCAAAGCTATTTGGAAAAAAAACAGGTTTTGATTGTTGGCAGAAAAACATGAGAAGTTTTGATTCCTCTCTGAGCAGTAATCTACCGTTAACAATCAGCGTTCGAGCACAAATAATCTGAGCCAGTTTTCTTTCTCTGGCTTGACAGCGACTTTTCTTAATTTAATTGCATCGAATCAAGCATTTTAAAATCAGGAGTATGCAGAAAGAATATATATTGCTAAGGTAACGCTTCAGATTATTGATTGAAGGTAAAAGCTCTCAACTTTTCACATGATTTTTTTACCGCTAGTTTCATTTGCTACCTTTTTGTCAGAGATACATGCAATGATTGATCATAATCTTTCTCAAATTCGAATTCCAGCCTAGGGTATAAAAACTACAAATAGAATCGAACTCTCCTCTAACTAAAAGACTCTAGCATAATTTGGCCTTTAATCCAAGTTGCCTCTGGTTTTCCTTCCAGAAAATTCCATTTTTGGGTGCTCTGCTAATTATTTTTCTGAATTAATTTTATTCAAAATTTGAACTCCGTTTCTCAGGTCAATGACGTCAATTCATTGGGATTTTACTGTCAAAATATGGCTCTCGATGCGCTATCCCGCATCATTTTACATCAGTCTTCAGACAGCTACATGCTATCTCTTCTATTCCTCAACAGGTCCACCAGTTTAGTTACTCTTATTAATCAGATCTTCAGTTTTTTGGGCATTTAAGACTCCATTTCATCTATATTCATAGCTAAAAAGAGAATGACAGAAAACCTGCCCTTAGTGCTCGATCTCATGTTTCTTGGTAACTATTGCAATATTATTGTGTTGAGATGCTAAATTTGTCTGAATATTAAAGTTTGTTTGCTGAGAGAAGATCCTGGATCGTTTTTCCCAATTTATTAATTTGGTTAGCTCATGATTTATTTACGAAATGATTGGTGTTTCGTTGATCTTGGAACATTCGAAGTCGGTAATATTGAGATTAGTCACTTAAATTCGATTTGAAATACTAGTCACAAATATTAAATTTTGCCACTGTGAATTATTCGAAAAAACCTGAGTTATGAAGGAATTAAATTTATTAAACTATCAGAATATTTGGGAAATTTTGGATAGTTTGTAACGTATTTGCATATTGGAGACATAGGGGTTAAATAGCGATCGTTATGCATTAATTTATTATATATAACTTTTCTGACTTTTAACATTTTCTTGTGACCGTCCTCCCTTTATAGGATCTCAAGTCCGGTTCCACTAATCCATTTACGCTGGAATAAGAGGTGCCACCTCTTCTCTGATCTGAAAGCATGAAAGCCTTTCCTCAAGAAGTAGTGTTGCCTTTATAAACCCGGACTCGAAACCATTTTTGTTACGCTCTTTCATGCAATCAATAATGCTCTCGGTCTTCAGAAAGAACCCATGGGGTTTCTAAAGAGAACCTTCAGGGAGAGTGTATGTAAGGAGGGTTTCAGGTGTTAGGCAACAATAACTCGCTTTCAAACTGCTGAAAACCATTCCTTTCAAAAGAATCGTGTCAATGGAGTTTGCTGATATAGGGGTTACTTGGAGTCGTTCGATCTCTTTCTCGGACTTGAAAAGATGAGGCTCGCAGAGTGCGGTGGCCTGTATGACTTCACAGTTCGAAAGGATTTCGAAAAGAAACGAGGGCTTTTCAAAGATTCTTTGAATAGGTACGATTCGATGAATCCAACGACTCAAGATTCTTCGCGAATACTATTCTACAAATTTATTTTAAGTTTGAAGGATAACGGCCTGATTGCTAACAAATTTTTGTTCCAATATTGAACTCGATTAAAACTATTTTATTAGCTCAAAAATCTCCGATCACTAAAAAACGATTTGAAGAGAAAACACGCAGGCTCTCCTTAGAAGTAGGAAAAAATGCCCGGATTTCAATGCTTTAGTAACGATTCATTGTTTAATTGCTCAGAGATAGGCCGTAACAGTCTCTTGGCGGTAGTGTATGAGTTCGAACAAGCTTTCGCTGATTGTAGATGTACTAGAGTTTCATATGATTGTTTTGACAATTAGGAGCAGGCTGACTGATAGAGTAAACAAAAGGAGGGCTTTAAGTTCTTTTCTTTCTTTTCTCCCGCTTTGAACAAAATTTCATCAGCATGGGGTACGTGATACGTTCTTGATGGCTCGATCGATCTACCGTTGTCGCTATTATAACTTTTTTCTACGCTACCCTTATTCTGAGCCTCCGGAGGTTATTGCTTCTGAATGTTTGAAACTGAAAAAATGAATACTTTAGAGACTTTAAAAAGCATTTAAATCTTGCTTGAATTTAAAATGTTCATTAAAAAAAGACTGGGTTGACGAGGAGTTCCACAACGAAAAATGGAAGCTGGTTTAGCTGCTGGAAAGGTTCGGATACCAAATTTCTTGAGGAAAATTGTCAAAATGAACATTGAAATTTACATAACTTTAGTCAGAACATAATGATGATCTCGAGTCCATAAAAGAAGACGAGTTTACAAATCTCAATTTTGTGAAAGACAATTTTAACACACACACAATACAAAAATGCCTTGTAGACAACACAATTGCTTGATGGTCATCAGCTTAGACTGAAATTAAGTTTCATGTTTAAAGAAGTCATATCTTATTTTTTCATAATTTCTCCAATCTAGTCGCTGTTAATGCAAATTTGATTACTTCACTAAGTGCTGAAGTCCTTTGTCTTATTCAAGGCTTAAAACCCAATAATTGATTAATTCGTTTTCTTATCATCGATTATTTACCCTATTGCTGAACTACCTTGTACTCAGAGTAAATTACTAAAACTAATGGCAATTGAAAAAGCTTTTACTTGAAGATGTTATCGAGATGCCAGTATTTAAATAAAAAGATTGGCCTCTTCTCCAAATACAACTAATTCCCACTTGAATTAATTGATCTGGCAGCCGCGGCAACCAATCACAGGCTTCTTTGCAACAATAAATAAACCTCAACAAAAAAATCGAACATTATCTCAGTTCCTACAAAAATACGACAGCAAATGCAATTAAATTCCTTCCCTATTCATAGATGAATCACATGGTACTCATATTTTCCAATGAAAATTAACGAGTCGAACTTTCAAAATATTTTTTCACATTCGCAAGCGTTGTCGCCATCGACTTCGCAACAAACCCTGCCATCATCCGTGAAATATCTCCATTGAAAGCACATCTCGTCAGCAACTCCATCCTTGACTGTACCTTTCCATTCTTTCTTATTGGAGTCAATTTCGTATATCCGCAGAGCATGTTTGCTCTCACTGCGGCCTCGCTAGGAGGGATCTTCTCGTCCCGTATTGAAGTCATAATCGATGTACAAGAACCGTCTGTGCCCTTTATTATGTTTACGAGGATGACAAAATCGCGTGAATCGAAGAAATAGTTTTTTCTCGTTTTATTATAGACGATCTCCAGTCCTTCCTCTATCTCCTCATTCAAGAACATCTTCTCGATGTTTCCATCGATCTGCATTTGGACCTTCGGGTCCTTCAGCTTCGACATCGCATAATTTGGCTCGGCGTCGATAATAGCCTCTCCACGGACCCAAACGTGGTTATTATTGTCTACCTTGACAAAGCAGTTCAAGGCAGGCTTGTTGATTTCTTGGGACCACTCTTTTGAGATCGGCTCCATTAGAATTTTCTCAGCTTCTTGCAGTTTTTGATGGAGAGTTTGTTTAAATTGATTTGCACGAGCCTTTTGGAGCGAGTCTGGGCTTGGAACTTCGGTTTCTCTGAATGATGTACGATTTGAGCTAGGCTTTGAATATGAGATTTTTGGCTCATGTACTCTGACAGATCTTGCCTGTGGTTCATCATCTTCTTTAAGTGTGAAAAACCCATAATCCTCAGCTTCGACGAGCGGGACGTACTTGTATCGAACGCTGAACGAGAATGGGATGTTCTTAGATGAACCAAGCATTCCTTTTAAATTTTTAGGTTAAATTGAAATAACCTACAAACGCTTGCCTTTTAAGGTATTAGACTGATTGTACTGCGTTAGCTGAAAAATTGGAAAAAACTTCAGCAAATTAAATAGCTTAAGCAGAAACTGAATAATATCTGAAAATAGAAACGCAAATTTTTTTGTCGAACATCAAGCTTATCTCATCAGCGATTGATGAAATGACCAAGGCTTGAAAGAAACGGATGGTCAGGGTTTTTAAACAGACTATGCTGGATTTTAAAGCATGTTCAACAGTTTTTTTTTTGGAGATGGGCTAGACTTGTTCGATAATTAGCTAAAGTAACTAACAAAGAAGAAATATCGTCAAAATTAAAAAGTTGAGAAGCAATATAGCAGGCTCATAAGCACTGTTTGAAAGTATTAAGCAAGGAGAGGTTATTATAAATGTCTACATATTGTTGATTTTGACGGAACTTACAGTCGGCGCTGATTGAATGGCATGCTTCTCTATTTTTTCCTTAGAGAAATGCACGTGATTCATTGATTAAAGTTGGAGGTCAGTGAAATAGAAGGACTCAATCAGTAAGACCGCTATGGACCTATTATGAAGAGAAAATGAGCAACAAAACATATCAAACTTGCCTCTGCCATCAAACATTTAAGTATGGGCCTGAATTTTTTTGAAAAAGTGAATTTAGAGGAACATCGAGAGAGGGATTTGTGGTTAGATGTTTCTTGATTAAGATTTATTTTCTTTAGCGTGAATCTCTCAAAATCGTTGGAGGTTTTGAAGTCATTCATCTATTCTGCTCTCTGGCATTAAGATGATTGTTTCTGAGACATTTGCATTTAAAAACTGACATTTTTTTCTTAAAAAACCGTGATAAATAGTTGTATTAAAACCCAATACATTGAAATCGCACTGTTGCATGTTCTATTTCTGATTGTGCGAAAAACATTAAACTGTCATGAATCGCATATACGAAACCCAAAATGACGATGAACCCCAAAAAAGTCGCTCAATCGAAATACCAGCCTTGTAAGCTACACCTCTCCTCCTCCTAACCCAGCGATTCACCAATTTTAGAAGGGCAACGTTGATTAAAACCTATTATGCAGCAATCAGAGATAATCAATTAGAATTAGAGACCAAAATCATTGAGTACTACCTCATTTTCAGCAATCATCTCACCCTCTCTCATTAGATTTATCGAGCAGCTTGGAGTCGATGAACCTTCAAGCGATATCAAGGATAATATCGACATTCTTTTGGATTATTTAAACATTGAACATAAAGGTACAACTACCTCTCCTTCTCCAGTCCAAATAACCTTTAATACCCAGAGATTTCAGCTTTAGCAGCCAAACTCATCTGCATTCTGGCATATAAGAATGAGAATATGCAGCGGAATATACTCAGTCTCAGGTCTTTTCTCAAAATTGGAAGCATAATTTACTTCAACCTTCCTCAATCATATGACGAATACACAATTCAGGCGGTTGAGCGAAGTAATTCATAGCAGAGCAACAGGTTTTCCAACTAATTTTTCCAATCAAGATGTCATAGTCCCCGAAAAAAGCCCGCCGAGAATTTGCTATCTGTACCCTGAATCCGAGGACTTGCCTCATTACAACCCGGAAAAGCTTGTAGACGCTACCATCGATACAAAATCTCAGTTTATCGGATTCAAACTGAATTCTGATTCTCTCGAGAAACTACTGCAGGAAGCCTTGAAAGGAGATCTCGCTCCAATTACAGAGATTTGCAGTGTCGACGTATATCCCATCGAATAAGCTTAGCAGTTTAACATTTCTACGAAATTGTCTTAGAACGAAAGTCATCATAAATCACGGGTCTGCTCGACGCCGAGTAATTCGCACTTAGTGACTGAAAAAGGTGAGGATAAGCTCTCCAGTAGACGGAATCTATGTAATGATACATAGTTAATCGCAATTGCTTATCTCATAAATATACCCATGCAGTGATAGATAACCTCAGCGAGATTATGAACACAACCCAAAGCAGCGTGCATCACTCTCAAAACGTTTTTGGTAAGCCGAGTTCAATTCACCTGGGAAAAACTGACGATTCTATGGTCAAATACTCGAGGTATAATTTTTCTCTCGAAACGCCAGCATTTCTAACTTCTTCCTCGAAGTGATGTGTATGATCCCGATCTCTCTACTATCAGCGACAACATCTCAACTCTATTGCGTCAGACCCTAAAATCGGCGGGTCAGTCATGGCAAGCAGGCCCTAAAATTCGACCAGAGCCCACGGTTTCTTCGAGAAACGCGCCAAGGTCTAATAGTGCCTCTGTAAAGGGCAGTACGAAGAATAAAGCCGCGAGACATATTAACTTCGACATGGTTCCCAGACCACCAAGTCAATCTACTCAAAAGAGACCAGCAACAGGCTACTCTCAGAGAAGCTCTTCGATCAAAAACTCGCGGGATCGTTCTTTTGACGCTGCGGCTCGGTCTACTGGAAAATCCTTCGATTTCTTTAACCCAAAGGTAGACAGTAGTTTTAGACTCAACACAAGCTATTCTTCCTCCACGAGACGCAAATCTCCTCAGACGACTACTACAAATTTCAGAGGCTCGAGGCTCCTCACTGATCCATCAGACTCTGATACCATTTACCGCACACGGTCGCGGATCCACTCCGAGATTCCACCACTCGGCAAGGTTTCCAACATTTCATCGCGCTTTGTCCTGCAAGATGAGAAACTCTATGAGGATGAGCAGCTAACCACACCTTTATCTAAGCAAATCGTGAACATACTCAAAAGAACTGAGAATGGGAAATACATTTCTTATTTACAGAAGATTAAAGAGCATGAGAAGCCAAAGTTAGAGAATCAAGAGTATCTGAACCCCATGGGCATGAATATTAGAAAATCTCATGTATCCACTGCAACCAAGAATTTTTTGGAAGAATACAGTTATTATTTCGACCCAAGAGTGCAGGCGGAGCTCAGAAAAGAAACTAGCGATCAATCGAAAAGCGTCACGCCGTTGGATAAGATGCTCTATATGAGACTGGCTCCGCGGACGTTGTCGTCTTATAAATGGAGAAGTCAAGCGTCAAAGAACCGTCTGCTGAAGGAATCAGTCATGATACCTGAGATGGACTACAAATACCAGCCAGAGGTCACTCCTCTGAAGGCGCTTAGACAGAGACAGCAGCGAGAAATTAAAGTTGAGAGACTTTGGGATAGCAAATTGGATGATAACAAACGAGCGAGTTATCTCGAGGACGAGTTCTATTTAGACGTGACAAGCAATCTGGATGACTACATAAGCAACCTTGGCGAGCTGAAGGAGAGGAATGAGAAGATATTTGGAGACAAATTCTCATATTATAACGATGTGCTGCAATTCTGCGATGCGAAGGGTGAAGGGTCGCGTGTAGATGCCAAGGAGATTCGGGACGCAGCGCAAGAGGTGAAGTATTTGCTAGACTGGAAACAAGGGAAAATACCACCAGATCAGGCAATTGGTGCTATCCCGAAAAAAGTTGAAAATAAGAAAAAAGAAAAGGATCCTTTGACTCTGCAAGAAGATTATTTCCCGAGGAAACCAGCTGTGGTGGAGAGAACAGGGCTTGTGGTTGAGAGCCTAGAGGATCCTGAGGAGTTTCTGAAAGTAAAAAGGCGAGGGTCGATCAGAAAGGCGACCCGAGGCAAGAAAACGTTCTATCCTCTGCTGGATTCATCACCTCTGATGAGTCCTACACCTGAGGGGACGGCTCTAAACTCTCCAACACTCTCCGCGAAGAAATCGCATTATGAACCGACAGAATTTAAGTTAGTTCCTACAAGATTGTAATTTAGTATCACGAAAGTGAGGGTCAAGTTGAGCTTCGTCGGGTTGAGTAGCGATGATAGGAGAATAGATTTTTTTTTGTCATTGAAAGTGAGGAGCTGTATTTTGCCTACAAGAATTTTTTCATAAGTTTTCTAGCCTATTAATAATAAATTTCGTGGATACCACGCCTCGACAACTCTTCGTTCTGATATCGACGGCTGAAAGCTGGTCATTCGAAACTTATTGAAGCTCTTTCAATTGCATTGAATGCCATTAGGATAATCATATATTGGATAAATTCAGAAAACTAATGATGTGCAAGCAAAGATAATGCCTATCATTAATTGATAGTTAGAAATCATTAACTTGTGTTTTTGTTTGATAAAACAATGAAATATGTTCATTAATTTTCTAAATATTAAACGTCATTTCACCTATTTTCTTTCTCTAATTGCGTTTTTAAGGGACTTGTATTTTTTCGAAATTAAAGAGACATCTGAAATTCATCTCTTGATACTCTCCGCCGGAGTTCGCTATCAGTTATTAGTCTTCTGATCCTTGTACTTGTAATTGACGGGCTACCGCTGCGCCTTATCCCATCGTATCCTCCATTGCTTTCTCTCTCTTTCGATGTGTTCTCAATTTTCTCTTCGTTCTCATCTGCAAAGACCTGGCTGTTATCGCTCTCAGTTAAAGAGCCTAAAATCTGGCAATCCGATTCTCCCTCCATAATAATAGACTCACGAAACGCTTCCGGAGGCAGCTTTGAGGCAATGGAATCTGACGGCTTCATTCTTCTATAATCAGACGGATCGATTTTCTCCCATAGCATTCCACAGAAACAAGCATTCAACACCTTCGCCCCACATAAAACGATCTTTTGGAGTCCTACCAGTTCCAGAGACTTTATGACGATAAATACGATAAAACAAACATTTATCAATATGAGAATCACCCCAGCGACAAAATTTAGCCACTTCTCCGAAACTGCTCCATATACCGCGAGGTACGTCGTCGCTACGTACAACGAGGTTGCTATGATGTCCGTTCTATAGAGATCCTCGAATCTATAAGGATTCGCTGATCGTAAGTATAGGAGGTAGAGCACCAAGAACAGGATAATAGACATTCCTCTTGAAGTATGGTCCATTGCTCCCAATTGCGAGAGAATTGTCATCGCCGTAGTAATAAGCATCTGTATGGCTCTCCAATTATAATTTTTTCGGTTGAAGCCCGAGTAAAACGAGCCGAAGTAGATAGCAAACTCCTTTTTGCTCAACCGACTTCTGTTTTTGTAGAGCACAATGAAAAAGCTCATAGGAACTAGAATCCCCCAGAATATCAGCTGAGGGACTGCAAGGAGATTTCTGTATGCCACAAATCTCTCAGTTTTACATTCAACTGTCGGAGCAATAGGGACGAAAGTCGGGCTGGAAGGATCTTCTGGGTCGACGGATTGGCAAGAGAACATTGCGACCATATTGTAAATAATACCCGGCTGCTCGATCAAGATGATACCGATTATGACGATGACGATGAACGGCATGAAACGGAACTTCCGAGAAAACAATTTATAAATCCCGCCATAAAGGGAAAAGAAAATCAGCTTTACCCAGGGCATTCCGGCAATAATTACCAACTTCCAGAAAAATATGTCCTCGCCTTGAACCCCAAAATACAGCAAGGTGCAATCAGTGGAGTAGAAGATAGTTTGACTTGGGTTTGACACTGGAAGAAGGTTTTTGACGTATTGGAGCGCTAATGATGGTAAATTTTTAATAATGGCTAATATTTGGGCGTATTGAAGGAAAATAGAAAGATAGCCGCCTCTGGCGAGCTTCTCTAAGTACTCCTGCTTGAACCTGTTTTCTACGATAATAGCGGTATTGATCTTCTTCATTCTCCAGATATACCAAATCTCGAAAGCAAACAACACGAAATTATAGCCTAACATTGGGAAGATAGCCAGCCAAGAAGTAATGCATTTCGCACAGGACATACCCAGTCCCATTGTGTATTTATTTTGGAGATCGCATCCAAGGCAGAGAGGTCCAGCACGGCCTTCCACACAGACTGCGTCCCCGTATCGGTAATTCGAGTCCACGAAACCAGCTTCCAAGCTCTTATTGCAGTGTCCAGATGGTCGGCATTCAATTGCGCGAATAGAGGATGCATTTTGTCTCCAAAAGCCTGGCTTCAGATTCAGCTGGCTACCTCCTGGACAGCTAAACCCATTGGGACATTCACAGCACACTCTCTCACTCGGGTTGAATGAATATGTGTCGGGATCGCATTTTACACACACGCCTTTGGATGTGGAATTTACCTCGCCTACTAAACAATCTCGAAGAATGACCTTGAACGCGAAGGAAACATTGGATGAAGCGCTCCCTTGTAAGAAAGTTGCGTTAACCCAGAGTGTTTCATTGGCATTGCCCTTAAGCTTGAGAGCTTCTCCGGAAAACATGCACCAACCATAATTGCAGTCAAGCGAGGAGATGCTTCCATCTAAATAGGTATGGCTTAAGAATATCGTGTAGGCTGGTCGTTCATAAGAAACCCAAGCGACACCAGCTAGCGAATTCCCAAAGAAATCGAATAAAGTGAAATTCAGATTAGTCTCTTGGAAATGATAGCCATGAATCTTCTCGGGATAGAGGCCATAGTTTTCGATTTCACCAACTGCGAGGTACTGAGCTGTTGTTTTATTTTGAATGCGTAGCCTCATTGATGCAGGCGGTGTTGATACATCATCACCTGAAGGAGCGCCGTTTTGCACGAATGTGTTTGAATATCTAAAATCATGTATGATCTGAGGTTCCAGCGACGCGCTTACGTATATTGCGCCACCTTGACCTTCAGGTGCCAGATTTCTTTCGAAAATGCAATTTCTGATGACATGTTCTATGGGACGGGACTCAACATCAGATAATTCGATATGAATGGCGCCACCGCCTGAAGTTGTGGTGGAGCCTGTGTTTCTCAGCAAAAAGTTCGCTGTGAAATTAGTATCTTGGATACTTAACTGAAGAGCGTCGAGGACAGAAATTGCTCCTCCTCGATGAGCTCCGCTGTATAAATTTCCGTTTTCGACAAAACTAGAATTTATCACAGTCAAATTCACGTTGATCGCTCTGATTACGCCTCCGTGCTCGGTGCTCCCACAATTATTTTCGAAATGTGAATCAGAAATGTAGATAATCCTTGTAGGAGAGCCTAATTGCTTTCTCTGAGGTGGAGTTGATAGGAACACCGGAGCCACATTCAAATTCTCACTGACCTTGGTGCCATTTCCGACCTCAAGAACAAATCGATTGTTCCGAAGGCAAATTAAACTGCCTTTTGTGCCTCCATCCTCGATGAAATTTCCCCTAAAAGAAGTATTTGAAATCCGAAGCGTAGGAGCTCTATCTATTTCAAAATTCGTTTGATCCAGTCCAATGATACAAGCAACAGCCGAAGCCGTCTCGTCAATCAGACGATTTTGGTCGAAGACGGAATCCGCGACCGTCAGATCGACTTGAGGAGTAATTCTAATTATATCTTTCGAAGTTACTGTTCCACTAACGTTGAGATTTGCTATCAATACTTTACCTGCGTCCACAGAAATAATATGAATTCCAATGTCTGCATCTTGAGCAAGGAGAGCTATGGTAGTGTCGACTGTAAAGTTGCTTATGAAGAGACTCAAGGCGTATAGCGGGGTACGCCCATCGTCGAAAAACACTAAGGAGGATGCTTTATCTCCTCTCAGCATTCTAGTAGAGATGAAGATATTGACATAAATATTCCTGATGACAAAGAACCCCTTAGTCTTCACGTCAACAGCCGCAAGCTTGCGGAGGAAAAATATGGCTGAGTGTTTGAAGTAAAAGTCTTCGTAAAAAAATGAGCAATCGTTGATTTCAGCTCGTGATATCGTTTGCATTTCAATGTAAAGTACGCCTCCATCGAAATACGCGTGGTTGTGGTGGAAATGATTTTTTGTGATATTCAGCGCTAATGGCTTGAAATTACTAGGGTTGATATAGAAAACTCCTCCGGTCTTTGCCAGATTGTGAGCAAATACATTATTTACGATTGTAATGCTCATTTCCTGCGTCTCCGAAGACAACAAGTTCTCGAAATTGAACACTCCGCCCAAATTTCCAACGTTCTCAAAGAACGTGGAGTTATACAAATAGAATTCGTTGGATGCAAGGATAATAGGGCTTTCCCAGCGCATTCCTTTAGAGGTCATCATTCCAGGTTTTGTCGTGAGGTTCAGAGAGGTGAATTCAACTGTATGAGCATGAATCATCATGAGTGAAGTCGCTCCGATCGCCCAGTTCCCTTCAAAATAGCTGTTTTCGACTAGGAGTTTTGCTTTTGGAAGCATAATGTATAAAGCCGCGCGTCTGGGGCCGGAGAGCTGATCACTGTGTGTGTAATTTAGTCCGCAATTAGTCATAGACAAGTTGTTTATGATAATATTAGACTCGTTGTTTCTTGGAAGGTAGATGCCAATGATGTTTTCTTGATCGTAGCTATTCGAGCTCAACTCGACCAGATTCAGAGAATTATCACTGATGATTAGATCTTGCTTTATAAGAGTCTCAACTGAAATGCTGATCACGCTGGCGTATTTCAAAATTAGCTCCGAAATTGAGTTGTTTGAGATGATGATCCGTGTGAATTGCTCTCCAGTGAATGATAGTACTGCCACTCCTTCATTCGCTATGAATCTATTGCTTTTAAATACAATTTCGAAGTCGCCAGCCAGCGCTTTGCATTCAGTAAAGAGTGCATCGGCTCTAGAATTCGCGACTGTGTTGTTTTGTATCACTGCTAACGGATGGTCCTCCAAACGAATTAGTCTGCTAACGACTGGGTTGCCCCAGCTGCGTGCATTGCTTGAGGTGATCCCGACGAGTGAATTACTCTGGAAGAGGAAAAGTGAAATTTTTTGAATAGATTGCTTCGTGGAGATAAAATCACCAGCGTGGAAAGAGAGGTTTGAAAAGTTATTCTGGTCAAATACGTGGAAAATACTCAGATTCTTCTGCAGATAGCCTTGGTTATCATATGTGGTAAATAGGCCACGCATCTCTGGATCAAGGAGAAATGACTGCAAATAATCTGAGGTTTTTGTAGAGAAATAGCTGAGGTAGTTATCTCCATAAAGTTCCAGCACAGAGAACATAGCGAGGAGACAGTTGAATGAGATATCTCGAAAAACGTTTTTGTATATAAACGCATTAGGGACATTCAGCGTAAATATCTGCGGCGAATTTTCAAAGTTCCATGTTCCAGAAAAAGAATTATCCACTAAAGAAAACGATGTTAACACAGGAAATGGCTGAACACTCATATCTATTGTGTTCTCCGAGTCAAGGTCCGTCTGAGACTTCCAGAAGAACCGGGAATTCTTTGATTCTCCATAGAAATCACTGAGATTGCTCCCCTCAATCCGCACTGGGACCATCTTGTCGATAACACTGATAAAACGAGCTTCATTTAACTTGATGTTCTCAAAAGTACTCTCATAAATTTTAACTCCGACATTCGAAAGTAAAAAGAAACCCAGGCACATGCTAGTTTTCTTCGAACCGCTAGCCGTTTCGAGCTGAGGCTGACTGATTCTTAGGCCATTTACCTTCATGTTCTTAATCGGGAAGTATTCTAATTGTCTGAGAATGACCTGCCTGTCACTCGCACTCGTCGATGCGAAGAGCATAAATGATGCAGATGTGTTCACTTCGGAGAATTCGATATTTTCCAGCGTTCTTTTCGCGTGATTTGCCGTGTAATTTTCCTCGACGAGCTGCAATGCGCCAATGAACTCGAGAAATCCATATCTAAAATCACAAGCCTTCGAGACGATGTTTGTTATGCTTAGCTGATCTAAAAACCCTTGGAATGAGAAAACTCTTCCATAAAACTCGCTGTCTAAGAAATTGATATTCGAAAGAGCGACACTATTCAACCTCTCTTCCAGTAAAAATAGGAAAAGGTAGCTTGTGTTATAGTCAGGGAGCAGCTGAGGTTCGTGGTTTTTGACCGAATGTACGAGCACGTTTGTGATTTTCACGGTGTTGCTTTGGTTGCTTAAGATAAATTCAAATTGTCCGGCCTTCGAGGTGAGAACTCCTGATTCAGTATTTACATTACACTCACGAATACTTATCATATCCAATGAGACGAGAGTATGAGGCGCTTGGATATGAGCTGATAAAGCAGAAGTTAGTAGATCCATTTTCCAGATCGTAAAGTTCTTGAGTTGAAACTTGGTCCATGGTTGAATGGCTTTCACCAAAATGATTCCCTCTGATAAAATAGGCTTAGGGTCATCCGACCCGATAACTGTTATGTTTTCGAGAGTTGTATTCATATTAATGATTTGAATGAAACTCATTGGCTTTACAAACCGGTCATGCGGTGAATATTGGTGCAAAATCTGGATTTCTGAAGCTATGAGTTCTGGTGCTATGTTCGGATGGAAATTTCCTGAGGAATTTGTGCCAGAAATCCTCATTACTGCATACGGCGAAGGCATGTTGGCGGTAATAGCGATCCGATTCAAGCTGACTCTGGACTGTTCAACAGAAAACGTGTTTGATTGGTTGAAAAATCCGAACTTTGCGCTTTCGATGGTGAGATTTCCTTTGGAGAAATTGAAGAAAGATACATGAGCAACCGCCGACTCGACGTCGAATTGACAATTAGAGAATACTGCCTCTGAGGCGGTCATTGCGAGAAGTGATTGATAACCTCTCGAGTTGTTTTTGTCAGCTTCGAGGAGAATGTTTGAAAAGCTTACGATTGAGTTAGTAATTTGAAGAGGAGCTTTAAATGTCAATCTTATGAGATTTTGGGAGTTATCTGAAGCGCTGCTTAATAAGATTTTTCCACAATTGATATAGGATTCTCCTGAAGAGATAGTGTAGGGTGTGGAACGAGGGACAAATAGTATTTGCACCAGATCTTGAGAGGATTTGGAGCATGCTTTTGAGAAAGCATCTTTAAATTCCTGGAAAGGAGAGCTTTTGCTTCCTGTTGGCCACCAACTCGAGGATTCAGAGTCCACATAGATAAGGGTCTGGGACATTGTCAACTCCAATAGCACCAAAAGAACGATTGTAGTAAAAAGATTGCTGAGATTGTATCGCATGATGATTTTTTTGGTACTACTTTAATTTAAAGTAGGTTTAAACGAATGTTAAAAGAGTTTACAGAGTAAACAAAACTTGCCTATCAATAGAGATGAATTGTTTAAAGGAAAAGGCTTCCTCTGAGTATGGGTAAAAGGAACTGACTGAATCAAGTCTAACCGGCTTATACTCTCATATTTGATGCGGGTTAGTGTCAATATCATTTAATTCTCTCTGTAAACTTCTGAATATCGATCTGAACTGAGGAAGTTGTTTACCCAGTAATAAAAAACATAAAACTTCAATTCGAAGGAACAACAGCCTTGAAATTACACTCACTTGAATCAGCTATATAGAACACCACAAATTACAGATTTTTTCAATGTGATTTGACTGCTCAGATGAATTCAAATTAGGACCTAATGCTTAGCTAGGATCTCTAAGCAGCCTCTTTTTCAGCAAATAAAATAGCTTCGTGCTGAATTGACCGAGATAAGCTAGTAGGATTATTCTCTTCTCTTCTTTACATCTGTAAAGAGCCGTTAGGATATAAATAAAAAACTCATTATTTAAATAGCACTCAGCAATATATTACTTAATTGAAAACTGTTAAGAGTTATAATATCTCTGCGCCAAAATGTCTCACGACAAGTACTCCAATTATACTCACCATAACTACAGCGCCTCCACAACGACCACCTCGCCCTACCGAAAAAGATACTCTGAGAAAGAGATCGATCCTTATGCACCCACAATCGTTGAAGAACTCCTTCAAGTAACGCAATCCTTCTTCCTGCTCTTACCAACCTCCTTGAACCACTCTTAACAGAACGGAGCTGAATGGAAAGACGTCAACGACGTGGTTAGAATCACCTTCAAAGCCCTCACTGACGTTGTGAGAGCGCAAGGTGAAACCCTCAAAGAATTAGAAAAACAAGTCCCTCTCAAGGTAACTCCTTTTATTGATTCTATCGCCCTTTAACGATTCATTCTCATTACTCAAGGCCAGCAAGGTTGAACTCACCAACGGCCTCTCGACGAAGGTCAACATCGCCGATTTTAGCAAGACCATTGCCGAGTTAGGAACTAGCGTTAATAATAAGGTCTCATCTGATGAGATCAAGATCCAATTACGCGATTACACACTGCGATCTGAACTCCAATACGCGCTTGGTTCAAAACCATCTTTCGAAGAAGTCCGCGACCTTATCCAACACAAACCCGGCACACTTGAACTGCGCTCGGAGTTAAGCGACGTCGCGAAATCTCTCACCGACAAATTGAACAACTTGGAAGCGAGAATGAATGGCCTTGCGACTCAAAAAGAAATTGCTAACCTAAAAGCTGTTATTGACAGCAGAAGCGGATTGAATACGGCCGAGTTGAATGAAATTCTTGAAGGAAAGGCGAACAAGCAGAGCGTTGCTAATGCGCTTCAGAAGAAAGCTAATCGCGCTGACGTCGACACTGTCTTGAGCCAAAAGCTCGATAAAGTAATCTTTTTCTAACTTAGCGCATAATGTGTAATCCCTTTCTTGTTCTCCCTCTTAGACTGATGCCTTGGAACTTGAACACAGAATCGACCAGCTGACGAAGAGACTCGATAGTATCTCGTTCAAAAAAGAAGACTTGCACGCGTTAATGCAAGACCTCAACAAAAAGGTCGATAAAACACATTTCGAGATGGCAAGCGATGCCATCGCTCGCCAAAAGAACGATTTCCAGAAGATAAAAACCGACTTTGAAAGCGTATTCGAGTTGGTGAAAAACGATTTGGAAAACGTGAGACAAGTCACCGCTGCGAGCCTGAACAAGAAAATCGATATCGATGAATTCGATAGAATCTTGCAGATACTGAACCGCAAGCCTGACATCGATCAGGTGAATGGCTCGTTGATTAAGCTACGAGAGGAAGTCTCCGAAGAAATCGCCATTACCAAAGAGGAAATTGTAGCTCAAGTTCGGGAAATCGAGAGCGATTTGACCAAGAAAGCGTCGCAGACGCAATCACTTTATGAAGATATCAACCAGGAGGTCCGCGAGTTGAACGATCAGATCTATAAGACGTTGGACGAAAAGATCGGAAAGAAGCAGATCGAGGATTTCACTGCTTATATCAAAAAGACGGTGGAAGCCCTGCAAAAGGATTTCGCTGAAGAAGGCAAGTTAGTTGACGAGAAGCTCAATCAATTGAAGCTTCAAAAGGACGCTCAGAATGAAGAATTAAGCACCTACGTGAAGAAGGTGGCGGAAGCAGTGAAAAGGGAGGCCACTGAGCAAATCAGGGAGCTTGAAGGGGAAATTAATAAGGTAAAGGCTTCTAGTGACACTCAAATAGAAGAAACGAGTAAAATAACGAAGAAATTCGCTCAAGAGCTTCAGCAAGAGCTGTATTCGGAACTCCAGCAGATCGAGGACAAATTCAACGAGATGAAGACATTGCGGGACTCTCACCTGGAAGACACAACGAAAAACGTGAAGAAATCTCTTGATATCTTGAAGCAAGAGCTGTACGCGGAAGTCCAAAGGGTCGGTGAGTTGTACAATCAGCTCAGAGGCCAAATAAGCGACATGCAAAGATCGAAGCCAGATACTGCCGCTCTAGAGGCGAAACTGCAGCAGCAGCTGGATAATAAGATCGATCTTAATGAAGTTCAGGAGGCTTTGAACACCTTCTCCACAGATGTGTCTCGAAAGTTCTCCAACATGAAAGAAGATTTCACTCAGCTCATCAAGGTGCATGAGGAAGAAGTTCTCACAGCCCTGAAGAAGAAAGCCAGCGTTGCAGATATGAATAACGCGCTCTCAAAGCTCGAGTCTTCGATTCATAACTTGTCGGAGAAAGCTGAGCTTACAAGTGAAAAGGCCCTTAAGGCACATGAAAGACAGGCTAATGAAGGTAAATACCACAATTTGCTACGGTTTTTCATTCTTGGGGTAGGAAGTTTGAACTACATAAAGCAGCAAATTGAAGAACTCCAAAGAGACGTGATTCTTAAAGCTAATATCGAAGACGTCGTGAGATTGCTTGACTCCAAAGCGAGTTGATAACTTTCTTTAGAGAGCTGCTTTGTGCTAAAATTTTGTCTAATTGTTAGATGCGGAGGATCTGAGCAAATTTGCGAAGCAATTCAGAGTAGCTCTAGATGAGAAGGCGACGCAAGAAGAACTTAGAAGCATTGTAAGCGACCAAGCCCTGATCAATGAGAGCCTCTGCACGGAGAATATTCTTGCAAGATGGGCATGGAGAACAGGTACAGAATTGAAATCTTTTGATAGACATTGATGTTAATCTTTTAATTGTAGGGGAACTTAGCAGCAGAGGACTCGTTCCTTGGGATATGCAAATGACTAATACTCTTCCAGACAACTTCCTGTGGGAGAAAGGGGTCGATTGCATCGTTACCGTGGCGCCTGGTCTTTATGAGGTATTGAGGATGGCTGTGATGCTTTGTTCTAATTTTTCACGTGATAAGATCGCTTATGGATTCTTCACGGACACGAAGCCTGGAATCAAGGTTTTGGTCAATGATGAAGTCGTTGTTTCAAGCTGGCAACCAGAAAAATCGTAAAAATCTACTAGCATGATTGGCGTTGGCTAAATTAGGAAATATATTAGGCAAAAATCATTTGAGATTCCGAAGATGAGGAACAAAGAATCTATTACAGGTATACGAACTTGAATGAATGAATTTGCTGAGTGATATTGATAGGATTGACAGGCGTTGACTATCTCATCTTGCCAGCTAGGGCCAAAGTGGCCATCAACTATGTTGGCGATCCTTCTGGAGAAGGGTTCCTCAGTTTAAAGAGACTCTAAAAGATGTTATGCTGAAATAAGGTTTCAATTGATTTAGACGTATCACTATACTCTGAATGAAAAAAGATTTTTTCTGTTTGTTTGCATATACTTTGAGTTGCTAGTAAACCTAGCATTCCTTTGCAATTAAGTTAGATAATAAATATTTCTACTGAGAATTATGATATTAAAACAGTTTCTCTGCTAGCTTTATGAATTGACTCTGGCTTACCTATTAAATTTTTCAATGCTATTGAGCGGAGAAAATTCTACAATAATACATGTATCCGAAATTTTCCTCTCCTCTTTCATTCAATCAATTTATCCATTCAAAATCAATACAATTTTTGTGATCTTTAGTGAATAAAGGCATCTTTCAATATATTACCGAAATATTTAGTCATAATCTTGAATACGATAAATGTTATCAGACATTAATGCCTCCAAAATTATCACAAAGTATAGCTTTTGTTTAAAATTAGCTCAATTTTCGTGACTCTCGACCTTTTCAGGCTGCTCACCACCCTGATTGCTCTCGCCACCTTGATTGCCCTCGCCAACGTTCTGTTCCTCTGCTTGATTCTCTAACTTCTCGTTCTCATTCTCATTTTTGATCTCCTGATCTTCTTGCTTCTGCTCCGACTTATCAGCATGTTGCTGGAATTCTTTATAATCGAGACTATCATCCGCCTCAGGAATATCGACTTTATTATCATCATCCTCGAACTTAGTTGGTTTTTGCTCTTTGTCTTCAACTCCTTCTTCCGTCTGAATTCTGTTGTCTTCAGTATTTTCAATCGGGTTCTTAATAGGACTTTTCGAGAACGAACTCTTTTGGGCCTTTCCGGGAGAATTCTCTTGGATCATATCGATCATCTCCTTCATTTCTTCCTCTTCTTTGATGGTTCGATTACCAACTGGCTCCGTGTCTTCGTCATTCATAGAGAAATTCTTCAACTTTGCCTTTGCTACTTAATCAAATCGATTAAATCGATGTCTCTCTACTAGCATTCATTTACCAAACGATTGCTTTTTAATGGAAGTCTCATCGATGAGAATCAAGTTCCCTTTAAATCTTATTCTCTCGACGATCTCTGGATAGTTATATTCAAATCTCTGAAGGAATGCTTCTCCTTCTTTTTCTGGGCACGAAAACATTTTAACCTCCACCCGGTCCTGATTTATTGCCACAATCTTGAAATATCTTGAAGGAAATAAAGAATTAGTTCACATGGACTGAGATGATGTGCTTTACTTATTCTGCACATAAATTTCAATTTTGTAATCGTTGAACTCAATGTGTTTCTGCGATTGATATAGCATCGTCTTCGCAGTTTGTACTGGTGGTAGTACTTCTGCCTGAACCTTATTCGAAAAAGTACCTGAAGTAAGGTTCTTCACGGACTGAGACTCTAACATTTTTATGATAAATTAGCACCGACGTCAAAATATGGTCATTTACGAAATCCTTTGCTCGATTCAAAAAATTTCGTTCCATAAAACGTCTGGCTCTGGGTATTTGGCGTATTTCTCTTCAAATTATCAAAGGTTTGAGGTCTGTTCTCCATCTTTTCGAAATTTTATCAATTTAACGTGTACAAACCATATATTTTACCTCAAGGCTTCCTCTAAGGTTCGTGCCTTCAGGATGTAGTGACTGATTAGTGGACGAATGAAGCTGGAAGGGATACTGAGAAATATTCTTCAGATAGCCTTCTGATTGCTTGTGACTCTCTACCCAGGAGTGGCGATCATAGCTGGACTTTTGCTCTTGGATCCGCTTTAAAATATATTGATTTTCGATGGAGATCTGCATGAGCTGTCTCTTGCGGAAATCTTTATTGAGACTCCTGACTCGAAAATCTCTCTGTGTGCTGCTAGGATTCTTGTCTTTCATGATATTGGTGAGCTTGTCCAAGAGAATTCTGTTTTCTCGTTCAATTTCAATGATTCGGTCCTCTTTGAGCTGCTGTCTTTTTTTATTGTTTCTTAAGACGCCAAAAGTCGCGGGTCGTTCTTGGTCAACGGAGCATTTGATTTCACGCAGCTTTTTTTCGTGGAGCTGCTTGCGTCTTTCATGCTCTCGCTTGTCTAATATTTTGTTTGCAACTGGAATTGCCCGAAACATTTTCTATTGGAATGACTAATTTAAAACCGATTTTCAAAAATTACTAAATTCTCCAACTATCGGCGTTGTTTTTATGATTGCCTTATTTACTCTAAATTTAATCGAATACAGGTTATTTCTCCATTTACCCCACAGGAACTGGAGAGGTTGCTTGCAGGAAAGGACATAAATAGCTTCTGCTACGACCTCTATGATATTTATTTGTGAAACGTACTTATCACATTTGTAGGATGATGATGATAAATGTAACTGTAAAATTATTAGCCGCTGAATTTTTACTCCCGTTAAGGAAGGCCATTAAAATCGAGCATTCCGAGGAGAATCCACCCCACGGGACGTTCTCAAAGTAGAATGTTGCTTTGTAAATTGCAGTAAGATGATAAATGAAATTCTCAAGCAGATAATTAATTTATATGAGATGAGATTTATTCACAATTTGAAACTCAAATATTCTAACGAATCCACTTTAAATAACTCTGATGGACAGCTCAAAGGAAGACAGTCTTCTCGTAGAGAACCACGAGCTCAAGAAAGCTCTTCAATCAACAAAACGGCTCCTTGATCGCACTATGAGTAACTCTATAGCACCTTGATATATCCTGGCTAATTAGCAATAAGATGACTATGATACTATTAAGAAAATCCATGAAGACTTCAAAGTTCAATTCGAACGCGTCAGAAAGGAGAACGAGACTCTCCTTTATAAAAACTCAATGCTCACAACTGAAAAAAATCAGCTTGAGAAGGTCCATGAAAACGCTATCAGAGACTTTCGTAACGAACTCGAGGATAAGAAAAAAGAGATCGAAGAGCTGAGGAACTACACATACTCTAAGCAAGATCCAGCTGCGGAAAGAATCAAAATCCTTCACGAAATGGAGCAACCTTTCAAGCTCGCGCTTGAATCAAAAGACCAGGAAATCGAAAAATTAAAGGACGTAATTTACGACCATAAACGCCAAATCGACCTGCTTAACGCGAAATATGAATCGATTCGTCTTGAAGCTGAATCGGACATCAAAACCCTCAAATCTAGACATCAGCAAGAGTTAAATGACCTGATGGTTGAAATAGATAGCCTCCAAAAGCAAGTAGAAGAAGGCAATCTACATTCTGGTGACCGAAGCTACCGAAAGCTATATGAGGACTTGAGACTCAAGTATCAGTCGCATATGACATCTTCTCTTAACCTTTGCCAAGGTACGAAAAAACGGAAAGAGAGCTCAATGAGGTAACAAGACAGAGAGATCGATTTAGAGAGGAAAAGCACGAGATTTTGCTGAAATTCACAAAGCAAATCGAGGCTGAACGGGCCGAGAAACAAGAGGCTTACGCTAGATTTGATGAGTTAGTTAAAAGAACCGAGGAAAAGGATTCTGAAACGAATAGACTGAATAAAAATATTCTTATCCAAGAGCAGGAGTTGAAAAAAATAACAACAGTAATGAGCTAGCCCAGGTGCTGACGGTATTAACTATGTTCTTAGGAATTTCAACGCTTACAGCGAGATAATGAGCAGAAAACAAGGCAAATCGAGGAGCTACAGCGCCATGTGGAGGAACCTCGTTTGTCATCAACCCAGAGAAGAGCGGTCCCCGAGGCACTCATGAGACCTTCCGTCACCGCTGGAGAGGAGCGACGAGCGGTGTCTCTCCAGAAAGAAAACGACCAACTTAAAAACAGGATATTTGAGCTCGAATCTAACATGCTCTCGCAAAAGAACCACTATGAGCAAGAGCTGATGGTTCTGCAGGGGAAATATATTCAGGCGGAAAGCGAAAAACAAATCGATCAGAAAAAAATTGCGTTCCTGGAGGAGCAAATCCAAATCTTGAAAGCAGATAACCAGCGGCTGGACACAGAGCTGCAAAATGCGATTAAAAACGCGCAAAATTTCGCGGCGACAAGGCCTGTGGAGAGAGAAAGGTTCAGTGAATATGCCCCTCAAAGGACTGGATACCAAGCGCAGAGTTCGGGACCAAAAGATGAGGTAATGGCCAAAAAGAACCAAAAATTGAAGGAGAAGTTGAAAAGAGCAAATGAGAAAATCCTGCAGTTGCTTCATGAGAAAAAGGCAACTCAGAATTTGCCAAATGCATTTGATATTGTGAGAAAATATCAGGAGAGAAGCCCAGTGAAAGCGGTTCAGAGTGATGAACCTAGTTATACGAGCCAAGAACATCTGATTCGTAGGTTGCAAGAGAAGTATGGAGTTACTAATACGATAAGAAGGGACGGTGGTGGGGGTTCTGTAGTTCAAACGGAGGATGAAAACTATCGTCAGTATATACAAAACATTGTTGAGAAATACAAATAGAAATAAATTTTTGTGATTCTTAAGTAGAGAACAGGCAATTCTTTACAAAAGCCTTTAAGTTTTAATTCACAAAATATCCATTTTTCTTAAAGGCTCAGGCCATCACTGGCATCGATTTTCGAAGACTTTATAATTTTGAATAGGAAATTCAATATAAATCTACATTTCGACAAACAGTTCTGCGGTCGTTAAATAATTGCAATGTTTTTTTAAAAAAAAAAATTGAAGTTGAAAATCAGTATGGCATAAGAATTTTATGATGATTTAACCTTTTACTCATCGTGTCTGTCCATGCTTAGAAATTTTAGCATTTTGGGAAGAATCAATAAAATGATCATTGGAGAAACCATCAGAGGTAACTTAAACTCCAAGCAGCCATTTCAAATAGCATTAAATTAAGAGTAGTAACAAGAGTTTCAATTTTGTCCTCAAAATAAGCTATTTATTATGGGATTGTTTCTTCTTGTAAAAAAGAAAATTCTAAATCATCAGATCGAGTAATTTTTACAAATGGTCTTCCGATTTCTCATTTGCCGCCGGAAGACAATAATAAACTATGTCATTAGCTTCACTCTTATCGCAAGTATTTGTTGACTTATCGGCGGTAAGAGCTTATTCGCGGAGAATTTTGACAGTTCTTCTTGTATCTTAGAGAAAATTATTAAACAATTGAAAGTTTTACTATTATCGACTAAAGATCTCCAACAGCTAACAGCCTTGCTCAGTGCTCCTCACTACCAATGTTATGTTTTTTTTGTGAAGTCTCGGTCGTTTTCGGTTTGAAAGAATACATGACGAAATTCATATGTACATGAAGAACAAATTTGATCGCTATTATAAAGCGTTCGAAAACACTATTAATGGCGACTGATCAATCATTCTTCTCCACATGGTTTTCATCGAATTTGATTCTTGCTCAAATGAAGCACACAGACATAGCGGATTCTAATAATTAAATGAGTATCTTTTTTTTTATTAAACAGTGAAAATTTACCTTCATCTAAGGTCTTTCCAGTATAAAGCTGTTTTCCAGTCTTGAAGTCCAATAGAGCTATTGTTCTATCCTCTGAAGTACTTGCAAGCATATCGCTGCTGGGACTCCATCTCACACATGATATGCCTTCTAAAAACATTAATTTAGTAGTTAAAAATAATGCTATTAAACAAGTCAAAAAATATTACGCTCATGAATGCCATCGAAAGTTTTGACAATCTTTGATTCTCGTTTGTCAAAATATCTTCAGACTCATATCAGAGCCACCCGCAGCCAATAAGTTTCCATTGTTCGGGCAAACATCAATCCAATGAGTATTTCCTACAAGAAACGGATAGCAAGTCATAGAAAAAGAAGCAGGAGATATTGGGCATTAAAAGATTAATAGATTAATCTTTTTTCTCCATTGATAAGAAACGACACGGTTCTCTCTTGAATGTTTTGGGAACTTCACTTACCATCTGATTCGATTTGAATTGGACTCTTTATAGCGAGAACTTTCTTCTCAGCATCTTTTCGAGTTTAGTCCTGGTGCAGATCAGTGATCTTAAAATTAGAATTTGTCTTTTGAGGTCGAAACTGAAACTGGCCTTAGGGGTTAGGTGACTAGAGAGAAATTCTCAAACTCAATCGTTTACACGCGGGAAGTTCGAACAATTTTGTCCTAGTCACTGCAGTGTGCTCTTGGCTCGTTATCTCGCAAATAGATATTGAATCTTTCATTAGTTAATCGAAACATCTGTTCATCATGTGATTGTTACAAGCATATTAACTGGGGTCTGACATTCAATGTTAGCGAGTCTAGTATTTCAAATCATTAAAATCCTTTTTCTTGATTCATTATTCTCAACCCTCTAGCCCTTTAAACTTTCGAACTGAGAGAGAGAGGGTTGAGAGAGCAGTTCCTCTTGCCTGGTAGTTGCTTCCTGACGAAAATTTTTTCTTTTCTGTGTATTTTTGCTTCAGATTCCAATGTTAATTTATGGGTTCAATTCATCTTAAGATAGTT
>ENA-UOTX01000372-UOTX01000372.1-compost-metagenome-genome-assembly--contig:-NODE-372-length-48905-cov-6.818178_pt1 | contig 48905 bp, 28 predicted proteins | sample MGYA00238143_ERZ746982 | MGnify/ENA primary metagenome ERZ746982 (study PRJEB28758, sample SAMN06268862) | compost metagenome | isolation source: single cell | place: USA: California, Emeryville, Joint... | reverse complement strand
GTGCCAAACCAGTTGCTGGTGGAGACCACATCGCCTGGGCCGAACAAACTATCACCCAACCAATGCCTTTGAGATACACTTTGATCCCATTGAGTGAGCTTCTCGATCCTCTATATGTTAGAGATTCTTTGGAGACCTCCCGAATGAAGGCGATCAGAACTAACATCCAAACTGCTTTGAAAAACTACTGCAGCAATAGTCTCGTACCTCAAGGCCTCGTATCAGATTGCAACAGGCCTTCTGATTTCAAGCCAAAGCCAACACCACCGCCACCAAAGATCAACTCCTGCAGATGGTGTACCAGATCCTGCGGTGGGAACTTCCCTGTTGACGGAGGTGCTATCTCTGTCGATCGAAGTTGGCCACGGTGGTCTTACACTTGGGGCCCAGGCTGCTCTGGCTCCTATCAAGACAATAGCAAAGGAACTGAAAACGGCATCCATCTCTGCTGCCAGCAGGTCGACTCCATAAGGACAGGCCAATGCAAAATTTGCAATACTTGTGGAGAGAACTCTGACATGGTTGGTCGCATCCAAGTTTGGGAAGACTGGGATACATTCACTTCTGCTTACGATAATGGTTGCCAAGGAAGCCTCAGAACTCGAAAAAGACCTCCAGGCGGTTTCGCGGTTTGCTGTCCAAAAAACCAAATCTGCAGCTTGTGCAACAGTTGTGGTGGAGCATGGCCTCACGAAGCAGGTGTAATCGGATACAATTGGGACTATCCTGATTTCTTCCGCGGCAGAGGTTGGGGTTGCCAAGGTGATTTTGAAAAACTGAAAGGTCGGGAGGGCATGAAGTGGTGCTGCAAGACCAGAGAATAAAGACCAATTCCTTGATTTGGAGGAAGGTTCGACTATATCGATTTAAGAGTAAAGGATTGCATGTCACGGAAAGAGTAAATATCCCAAATTCAGATAAAGCTTTTACTGTAACTTTACTCAATTTCATATTACACATCATTCAATCTACATCAATCCAAGATAAATTCAAATACTCGAATCTTTAAAAACAAAAACACTGAAATATGAGGTTAAAACACTACCCAAGAAAGATAGCTTTGCTAAATTCAAATATAGAACAATAGCTCAGGCGGTAGATTGACAATTCTGCAATCCAAAGATCTTTAGGTGTTCAAATTCGAATTAGTAATTTAAATTTTTTTTTGGTGACTCTGTACAAAGCTGAGATTCGGAAAAAAATGTTTACGAAATATCCATGCAATTTTAAAATTTTTTTCAAAGCCAACTGAAATGTGATGATCGAAGATAAGTTGTGCGGCCAGCAACGTATATATTTGAAGACAAGCACCATTAATATAAAATATTTTAAAGGCAAGATCCCAAACAATACAAAAATTTGGAAAACAATTTCTGAAAAAAGTTGAATTGATGTTTTTTGTTTGTTTTTTTTTTGAACGAAGATCTATTGCTCAACATTTACAGCAAAACAAAAAATGTATTGGATTCTTTCGACTATCTAGCGAAATAAATCTCGCCATCTGGCAAGCAAGGCATAACCTACTATGTTTGAGAAAAGATATCTAACTTTTCCTTTGAATTTTCAATGGGCTCCATTGTCGCAGCAATAAAGAGAGATGGATATATATCATTGGCAAACTAAGGGACATATAGATTTAATAACTTATAAAGTGAATATAGATCTGGAAAAGATGGGCTCACTTCTCAGATTGCTGTACTACTGCTGACAAAGTTATTGTCGATGTCATCATAGTTGTAAAAAGTCCATTAAAATTGTTGCTGACAGCAAGAGGTCAGAAAAGGTTGAAACTTTGCCGAGATTTTTCATTAATGAAGCTGACGTTGATGAAATAAACTTGATAGACAGGATGCCTACATATTTGACAATCTAAAATCTTCGCCCTCTTTCTTTCCCTGAAGAAAGGCCAATGACTTCTCATTCGAGACAGATATTGAACAGAAATATCAGCTTGGTAGTTCTGGCTTTCGAGGATTCAACCAACAGAATTCCTTTGAGAAGTTGGAAGTGGTTCTTCCAACCGAAACTCGGGAGTTCCCAAACTGTCTAGGATTTTTGATCTTCCTAAGGTGATTCCCAGCCAATTAAAGAGAGGAGAAGGAACTCCAAGGAATGATATCATGCTGTTGCTGGCAGTTGTAGAGGAAGATCTGAGAGCAGATTTTAAAGGCTTGGAGTATAGATCTGTGAGCTTCCTGATCTAATCTCAAATGGGTATGGCAGGCATAAAATACTCGAATTGACAGACAGTACCTTTGCCAGAAGTTTCAAGTTAAATAGTCCTGGCCTCAGCAATCTTGTTGAATAATAACTGATTCCCTGTCGAAATTTGCTCGCTTTGGTTTTTATTTCAGAGGTGTTTGAGCATCAGGCTTAGGTCTCATATCAATATCTTTCATTACCAAGGTTTATAACTGTCTCAACTCAGGTTTACGACACTCATTGCGCTTAACTTGTTCCTAAGAATCTCATTTTTCTCCAAGTCACTTTTCATATCAATCTTCTCACATTTTTTTGCTTGTAGTATTTCCTTTCTTCTTTTAAAGGTCTTGTCATAATAAAACTCACAGAAGAGATCGCTTTTAGCTTCATATCCATCAGTCCTTCCTCTTTATAGTAATTTTCAGTTATCTCATCTCAACCTTCAATCAGCATTTGATTTTCATCCAGACAGGATCTTCTCTTCACTCTCTCTGTGGATAAGTTCTTTTCTACCACAATCTCAGTTAAGGCATTTGCTTTGCTGGTCAACATTTGTTGCTCTCCCTCAACTCTTTTTTTTGATTTATTTTGTTAATGAATGATTATTGATTCACGCAGTTAAATTAAATCCTGATAAAAATTTCTTGGAATTTACTGTTTCGGAAACACTTTCCTCAAAGTTTATTGATAATCGTTCTGATTTCTCGGAGCGAAGTTGGAAATACGGTCTATTCTATTAATTAGATGTGTTTATTCTCCTATCAGTCCACAAGTCCATAACATGTCTATGAATGAAAACTCATGAAATGTATAATTCATAAAACACCAATACATTGTGTTTCTACTCCTATGCTCACCTTCAGAAAAGACCTTTTTGGAGCTTCATACTGGTTTGGATGAACGAATCGGCTGACAGTTGCAGTATTTTGCATTTTTTTCCTTACATTATCAAGTTCTTCCTTTTTAAATTATCCACATGCAACACCATTTCCGCGTGATACCGAAGAGTATTCAGAAGGACTTTGTTCCGTGTTAACAGCGTACCTTTCAAGCTGATACTCTTCAAATCGTGGTTCTTATTTTGCTCATAATATTCCTTCTCATCTCGGTCGAGTAGTTTTCCCACAACATACTTTCCAGAGAAGTAATTTTTTTGCTTTAGGTGCACTTTGACTGTGCTCTGTGTTGCAGGTCCTATTCTCAACCAGGCCACAATTTTTACCTTTGATTTCGTATTATTCGAGAATAATACCACCTCTGCCGTACCAGTTGGTTCTACAGTCGGCTCGTAAGCTTTCTGTCTTGCGTATTTCTTCAGGCTGAGAACGTTCGTTGCCTCTATTTGCGGCAGCTTGGCAGCAGAACTCTCGTAGAGAGCTTCAAGCTCAATTATACTTTTCGTGCCAGAAAACGCCTTCAAAAGGGGATCTGAGAAATCAATTCTTTCATCAGAGCAGAAAAGCGCCACTGTTTTAGTTGGGCACCGGAAGAGATCATGCCTCTTCACTTCAATAGAGGTGATCACCGAATTAGTCTCTTCCAAAGGAAAATATGAAATTTCGACATTGTTTTTGTTGTCTGACAGAGCCGCTTTCGTTAACTCAGCTTGAATGTCTGTCTTCTCTTTCTCTTCGTATTGTCTATATTTCTCAAGGAGTTTGTCATTGACCCCATCATTTACAGCTAGTTTTTTTAACAATTTTTTGGAATCGAAATAATCTAAGGCGAGCGCTCCTTCAACATGAAATTCATCGCCTGGTCGAGAGCTAAACGCGTCGAAAGCGGCTCCATAGCGCGCTTGGAAAATTCGGTCCATGAAATACCGAGCATCATGATCGTCGCAGCCACCATCTGTTCGAATTCCATGGTAAGGCAATTCAATGCTGTCAACATATATTGATTTCAACAGACTGAGCAACGTTGAAAGTTCAAATCCTTTAAGGACTCTTATTGTCTCATCTGAGGCCCCAACGACTTCTCTGATCAAATTCAAGGGTATTTCCTTTGAATTTTCGGTAATCTCGCGAAGTTTACGACAAACCTTTGCTAAAATGAAGTATACTTCCCTTGTGCTTAAGTAAGAGATGACTTTATGCAAGCCAAGAAGCGGTATACTAAGTAAGGTTAGTTTAGCTTCCATATACTGTTTTCTGATCTACCAATAAAATTTTTTATTATGATTAACCTAGCATTGCCACATAAACACTTAAGAATTTGAAAGATTTTAGCGCTACTTCAAGGAAGGCCGGCATAAGCCATTATTTTTAGCCGCATTATGAGCAAAATGCTTTTTCTGAACAGGTTTGAAGCTGCATTGTAGTATATTAGAAACGATAACATGCTAATTTCATGATCTTAAACTGTAAAAACGCCAAGCGTTAGCTCAAACTGCACATTGACACTAAATAGTAAACTATGTGGGCTCAATAATAGATAATCATGGTGTTTAGATGCTTGAAGTTAGTGAACCAATCTTAGGATTCAACTGCATAAGTAAAATGTATTGCAGATGTGCATCTAGAAGCTTTCTTCAGAGATACCTGACTGTGAGTGCACTATTAGCGATGCAACAAAAATCGAATGCAGGTGCTGAAATGACTAATGAGAGTGCGAATTTTATTTACTTTATCAGAGAACATGGTTCATGGCTATTAGAATTAATATTTTCAGATGATTAAATGAGAAGGTCATAATAATATAAGTCCATTCTCCCAAAAACTGTCATACGATAGTTTTAGAAGAGAGCTTATCGAAAAATTCTAAGGCAATTTAGTTGTAAAAAAAAGATTTTTCGAAAAAAAGCAGCACAATTAGTTCATTTATGATTAATCTATTACCGAAATAGTTATAAAGGATCTATGCTTCTTTGCATAATATAGCTCAAAGTTTAGTTGCAGGGCGGAATTTTTATTTTTTACCTTGCTCTTTCTAGTAGCAAAGGTGTTTGAATATGCCAAAAAGCGTTGTTTTCATAAAAATCAATGATAGATGAGAATTGCTGCTTCAATACATCCAGCATATTTTCAAGCAACACCAAAGGACAGAAAGTAACGACTCAATTGTGATATCGTATTATTAGTTAATGAGTTAAAAAGTAAACTAAAGAATCCTCTAATACGCTAAAACCCCCTCCTTAATTTCTAATTCACTTATCCGTAATAAAAATAAAAAATTGAAAATGGAGCCTACAAACAACAACATGTACTACAATCCTCAGCCAATGGCCATGCCAGGTCAGCCTATGCAAGGCCAGCCAATACAAGGACAACCGATGCAAGGACAGCCTATGATGGCGCAACCCATTTATGGGCAACCTATGGTTCAACCCATGTATGGGCAACCTATGGCTGGTGGACTGATGCTGCCAGGAATGAACCTGGGTCAAACTCCATCTGTCTGGGAGCCTGGCCAATATAAGCATGCGCTCTGTGGTTGCTTCGAAGATATCCCATCATGCCTTATGAGCTGGTGCTGTCCATGCATTCAATTCGGGCAGAACTATGAGCAACTCCATAAAGATGGATGCCTTCAACAAGGACTCATATTTGCTGCTTTTATGTGGTTCGGAGTCTCTTGCATTGTCCATATGGGCTTCAGAAGAGAAATGAGACATAAATTCAATTTTCCTGGAAGTGATCTCGAAGACCTTCTGATCACATGCTGCTGTGGCTGCTGTGCTTTGGCTCAAGATGCCCGAGAAATTGAGTATAGAAAGCAGGAAGCTGCCAGAAGAGGTCTACCTTTCTAACCGCTGAATGAGCTAAAAAAATGAATTAATATTAGCCCAAAAAAAATCAGAAATATTCATTTTATTTATTTCTTATCAACAGCATTTTTAAAATGGCTTCTGTTTGTTCAACAATCGCATTCGTCGGGGCTCTATATTACATTTGATGCTAATATTCGTTGCTATGTTTATTACTGATAAATGAAATTTGAAAATAATTTAATTTCGGGCAGCTATTTTAGCAAAGTTTTGAAAAAACTTGATACCTTCCATAAAAAGTGGCAACTTCTTTTACCCTCATGGAGTCTTAGAGCACTCATCTAAGCCTAGATTGCTACAGAAAATTAATATAACAATTGGAATTGTTTTATCTATAAACCCGAACCTGCATCCTCGTAAAAACTTATGGAGTTAAATGAAAAGGTAAAGCACGACATGAATGATTGATTTAAAAATAGTAAAATTTAGATGGAACTTTGAATAAATCATCATAGTAGACTGCATAGTTCGATGACTCATAGAATAGCGATTCTTAATAGACACCAAAGCAAAGAAATTATTATTAACTAGCCTTACAAATGATGAATGAATATTAGTCCTTCAACTTTCTCGTCATAGGCTGCTTTGGTCTATCTTCAAAATTAAAGGACACCACTTTTCTGCGTAGCATCTTTTCGACAACTTTAAGTTGCTTTTCATCAAGAGTGGAAGGATCAAATTGGATCATTTTGCGCATGTAGGAGCTTTGGCCCTCTTTCTCTGTGTAATTGTAGTTCTTTTCTCACAAGACTAACATTGTTTCGAGCACCTTTACCTGATTGACAGAAAAGCTTAAGACTTCCCTTATTTTTGAATGTCTTCAGCATATTCTTTTGCAGATTTTCTGGAAGGTAATTCTATGATGCTTTCCATACTCAAGCCCTCTTGAATAATTAAATGATATTTAAATATATTCTCACATATCAAAAAACGGCCAGCATTTTTCGTCAGAATTACATCATTTCAATAGTCTCGACTCATAGTTTTGAATAATAATATCTTTGTTTTGTCTACACTTAAAGATATTATCAAATTGAGTCGGAGTATATCAGTTCCGCTTCGCTCCTTTTTTTTCTTCTAATTTTTGTAAACAAATATGAATAAAATGCACAGGAGACACAACAAGGAATATCGCTTCATTTGGTGATGAAAATTGAAAGTGAATTTATTCTTTTAAATAAGAGAAGTTTTGTAATTAAATTTATTAAGAGATACTAAAGAGCAACACGTCTTGTAGTCAAAGCTGAGGTTATGGCTCGGCATATCATTGCTTCCAAAGTCTAGATCAAGAGGGTTTCGTGGTTTTCAGCCAGTCGGAGGCTGATTTTTATGCACAATCTGCCGAAAAGTCCAAAATTTAGGAATCGGTGCTGAAATTGGACTTAATTTAGACGAAGAGTCAAAATAATCAATAATTACGTTTGTTTAATTTCCTCGTGATTTTCACATGAGTAGCATCAACGAGGTCATTCAACTTAGGCAGTGGCTTCTTCTTTGTTTGCGCAGCAGCCTCTGATTTTAACTCTTGTCCAGGAAAGAACGCTCTAATAGTCTCCGAATTGGCCCATTTCGGTCCTTTCCCATGGTATATAAATCCCATAATTTCATGGATCCTGATCACATTCTAAGCACATGAATTAGCTGACAGTCAATAATTTAATTTACTGGATGCAATGGTTTTTCATAATTGTTCACTTTCATTCTCCAATCGGTCGTAATATCAACTCCTAAATTTTTCACATGGTATTTTCTCTTTGGCTGGGCCACTGACAGAGGCCTTATCTTTTTCTCATGCTTGCAAATCTCGACTACGCTAGTATCTGCTGCCAGTTTGGCGGAGGACTCATTACAGACGTACGAAGAATTCCCTTTGAGCTGAGATAGAAGAGTCCCCATTGCTGCGTTTTCATGCTGCTGTGGGTCATCCTGAGTTTCAAGCAGAGAATCGAGCGCAGATTTATCTTTATTTTCAAAAGACTTGCCATTTTTCGGCGAGTAATAAAAATTAAACGACTGAGATCTTTCTCTGAAATGGGTGTTCGCCGTCACTGGTCGGTGCGAATGCAACCGAGGTTCTTTTGGCTTTATAGATTGCCTTTTAGATTGCGAGTCATCCACTTTGAGATCTTTTAATGCGACCCCGTGCTCATTAGTATCAGGAGATTTGCTTGGGATTACTGATTTTGATCGCATTTTGTTATCTTTATGCTTTAAAGAGATATTTAGCAAAATTTTGACCTTCTCATTGCTGAATTTTTTCTCATAGTTTGGCAGCTCAAGCCTCGGACTGAAATAAGTTTTAGATTCTTCGGGCGATATCTGCTCGACCCTCTTGAAAATATTATCTTTTGAAGATTTTTTGGGAGTTGTTGGTTGTGATTGTATGAAAGAATTCCAGTTCTTAATTTGCTCTTCGTAACGAAGAAAAACGGGGTTGCTCTGTGGTTGAGGTGAAGGCTCTCTGGGTTTCCTTCGGGGCTGCAAGCCAAGGTGGGTTAGACAATCGTCAAGTCTTGCAGAGTTGAGGGCTGATCTCTGGATAGGTAATTGCTTTGGTTCCTCATAATCCCCATGATCAACTTTGCTTTCGTCGAGAATCATGGAATTATCAGCTGCGACGGCTTTCCGGCTATATCTATGTGAGTATTGATATGCTAATGCAGTAAATTCTTCAAGAGGAGAAACAGAGCGGGTAGGAAGTCGATTGTCCAATAGCCTTACAGGTTCTGGCGTTCTGCGAGTCATTTTTTGTTGGGATGTCTTTTCATTTTCTTTGAGAATTTGTAAGGAGAGTGAAAATGAACAATTTGAGTACTTGTATTGAGAAATTTCGATCTAACTTGGGATTTACGGGCACGTATAGGCTCGAAAGGCTGGTCAAGGCATGAGATCTGAGGATGAGCATGATTTGCTGAAATGGTTATCATACTTCCTTTGAGTTATCAATGAAGAAACAAGATGTCTCTATAAATAATTTTTAAGTGAGAATAATTTTTAGTAACTTCTCCGGCTCAGCATACAAACGGCTATCTATGGCTAATTAACTAATATACGCAAGAAAATTGAGACTGAATCTGAAACAAATAAGGTTGAGCTCGTTTTCAATCGATAAGAAACTTTGGTCGCATGCGCTGCGAGTTCATGAACTTTTTGCTCTTTTTTTTTTTGGTTAGTGTAAGAAATGAGAAAGAAATTTTATTTGCATTATTTGCAAATAGAAATCAATTATAATAACATGCCTGAGGCAATCTTATGAAACCGGCTGGGAAATCTTGATGCTGGGCTGTTTCTAGAGATATTGTAAACTTGAAGATATTTTGTGGGTTATTTGCTTATTTTTGATGAATTTCTCTCACAAAGGCTTCATAATCGCCTGGTTACATACACCAATAATATAATAATAGAAGTTGCAGTAAATTGTGATAGATAGTACGTGCTTACTTGCTAATTATAAATCATTAAAATCATTATCAATGAAAATAATCTTCACATTCATCGAAAAGATTAAATTTGTATCTCCTTGCAGCTGGAAAGAAAACCTAGTTTGTTTCTTTTCTTTTTTCTAATTCATACTAGTGACCTTCATTGAGACCTCATCCTCCTCACTTCCAGTCAATTTACGCATCTGACGAGTAAAATTCATAATCTCCTGCTGGAAACTCGTCATCCCTTCCTTCATCCTCTCAAGCTCTTTCCCTATCCCCGAAACTTCATTGCTTATCCTCTTAATTTCCTTATTCGACTCCTTTTTCGTGTTCTCCACCTCTTTCACCACTTTCAGCAACTCCCTCTTAAAGTCTTCCAAACCTTCTTTCTGATACGCGTAGATCTTATCATCGATTTGATCCATTGTCTTCTCATTCAACTCAGACATCTTTTGCACAATCGTTCCCACCGTTGAAGGCTTCTCGTCCTCATGCAGCTGGAAAAACGGCTTTACTACCAGCAAAAATTGCCTTGGATAATCAAATTCGCCCTCAGCAACCTCTGCTGGTTGTTCCTGGCGGCAAAAGACCCGGCAGATATAGTTTGAAATCCTTCTCATTTGCCTTCCAGCACTCATCACTTCCTCAATCAGCTTCAGTCTCTCTCGAGCATCGATCGAGAGTCTATTCTCCATTACTTCCATATAAGTCCTTCCAATAATCGAAATAAGAAGATTAAACAGTACCAACGGACACAAGAAGGCTAAAATCGCGAGAAAAGGGTATGAGACACCCAGGAACCTCTTAGTGTCCCACTGGGAGAAGATCGAGTCGTATACCTCTTTCATATTCGCCCCAAAGCTGAGCTCATCTTCGTCTGGAGTGTCAACGTCTGAGTAATTACGAGTCCTGTAAAACACCAAAGCAAACGCGAAAATATACACGAAAATAACGATAACGAAGCTCAGCATATCCTTTAATACCTCGAGGATCATTCGGATCAGATACCTCATGCTATTGAACACTCGCAGCAGCATGATGAACTTCGTGTAGCTGAGCAAGGTCGCCATCGCGATGACAAAAGCCTCGAGGTCATCGTTGGTGTCGCCGAAGCCATCCCAACAGACAAAAAACAGCAGGTATTGAGTCGAAATCAGCAGTAAATCAATCAAATTCCATGCGTCGAAAATGTAGGTTTTCACCCCAACAGACGCTTGAATCGTCGCCTGGATGAAGAGGAGCGTGTTCGAAAGCAAAACGACGACTAGGAGAGACTGAGCGAGGCTGGCATCAGTGTTGTCGGTCAAGGCGAATGACGTAAGCGAAATTAATGGGAAAAGATGTAGAATCAGCCTCTGCTGAAGGGAGCACTGGGACTTCTCCCAGTAGAAATCGACGATATCTTTCACGATGCTCTCCTCAAAGAAACTCTTGTTGCTGATAGAAATGAAAGATTTTATGATATTTATCGTCCTGTTAGAGTACGACAAGTAATTCAGAGGCAATATGATCAAGTTATACTGCAGTGGCAGTTTACCTTGAACATCGATAGCGTTTGCGGGAACAGCCGAAAGCGCGTCGAGGTGTCGGAGTGGGAAAAACAACTTAGATTTCCCTCCACGAAGTTTACCTTGAATACTCAGCTCGTCAGCGTTATGAAGGTGCCGCCTGGCGTCAACAGAAAAAACTGAGATGTATTTCAGGAAGCCGGAAGGACTGACCGTCTTGAACACCTCGTTCACGTGCTGGCAAAGGTTAACTAGCACTTCATTGCGATCGTAGCGCTCAAGGTCAAGCAGACTCGGCAGATTTTCGAAAAAGCAGCTTCTGAACCCTTGAACTTCCACAGAATTTTGGTACATGCAGCTCAGTAAGTAATCAAGCTGTGATTTGCCATACCGGTCAAGTTTAATCGTCAATTTTGAGTCGAAAGCGAGCTTGACGAGTGGAAGGTCGAGATCGCACATGAGAAAAACGAGAAAGTTGAGCATGTTCCAGTTATTAGGGAAATGAATAAATTCTAACAGGTTATTAAACGCTTGCTTGAACTCCGAAAGCGTGAGATTTTTCTTAAAAATCGTCGATAACGCAGAGAAGAGCATGATGTTCGGGAGCGTGCGATTCGGAGCCATGAATTCTGTGGTCAGAGCCAAAATACTCCCATCGTTGGTGCCGGCAATGATGTGCTTGGAATCATTAGTTATCGCCACTGCCGTCAAGAAATCTGGGTAAATATGCTCGTATCTATGGATCAGTTTTTGAGCGTTTATGTCCCAGATCGCGACGCTTTGGTCCGCAGATGCTGAAATAATGTACCCAGAGCCAGAGGTCAGACTGATCGAGGTTATCCGATTGGTGTGAGCGTTCTCAAACCTATACAAGAGGAATTTCTCGCATAAGTCCCACAGCGCGATCGTCTTGTCATTAGAGCTGGAAATGATGAATTTCGCGTCTCTCGTGACTTCCACCGCAGTGATTATCTGACTGTGAGCGCTCTCTATCCTGTGTTTGAATGCCTTTTCCGGGATACTCCACATGCCGATGCTTCTGTCCCACGAGCCAGAAATAATTGTAGTCGAATCTGGAGTTACCGCTAGAGAGGAAATGAGCACACTATGCGCGTTTTCAAAGAGATGGATCAAGTTTTTCTCAGCGAAACTCCAAATGCAAATTCTATGATCCTCACAAGCGGAGATAATATGCTTCGAATCTCTCGTGAGGCAGACAGCCCGGATCCATGCTGAGTGGGCGTTGTTGATTCTGTGAACCAACGCTCTTTGCTCTAGACTCCAAATTGCGATGCTTCTGTCCCAAGAGCCAGACACAACGAACTTTGAGTTAGGACTCATTGACAAGGAGGAAATATAATGGCTGTGAGCTTGAGCGAACCGATGCGCGAGTTTACGTAGAGCGACGTGCCAGACAGCGATGCTCTGGTCGTTGGAGGATGTAACGACAATCCTTGAATCCTCAGTGCCGACAATCGCCGTTATCAGCATCTCATGAGCCTTTTTATACTTGAGTAACAGATTATTTGCATTCATGTTCCAAATCGCTATTCTCTTGTCATCTGAAGCAGAAATAATCGAATTCGAGTCGCTTGTGATCGCAAGGGAAGTGATGCCTGCGCCATGTGCGTTTTCGAAGCGATGCAGTAGCTTTCGCGATGATATTTCCCAGGCAGCGATTGTTTTGTCATCTGAGCCTGAAATGATGAATTTCGAATCAGGTGAGACCGCAATACACCTTATTCGCTCTGAATGTGCGCTCTCTATCCTATGAATTAGCGTCCAGTGCACTAGACTCCATAGCCCTATGCTCTTATCATCAGAAGCGGACACAATTAGCTGGTTATCTGAAGTCAACGCGACCGACGTTATCCCCCAGCTATGTGCTGACTCTATTCGATGGATCAATTTTTTTCGAGAGACACTCCAAATAGCGATGCTATGGTCGTTGGATGCTGAAACCAACGTATTCGAATCGCTTGAGATTGCTAAACTCCTTACAAGGAACTTATGCGCGTCTTCGAACCTGTGGACAAGAGATTTGTCAGCCAGACTCCACATCGCTATTGACCGGTCAGCGGACGTCGAAAAGAAGAATTTTGAGTCATGGCTCGTGACGACTGAAGTAATATTATGTGTGTGAGCGTTGTCGATCCGGTGAACCGGGGAAAACTGCTTCAAGTCCCATACTACTAAAGTCTTATCATAAGAGCCTGAGACTAAATAATTCGAATCCTTGGTGACTGCGATCGTGTTTATTGCCTCGCTGTGGCCCTTAACGAACCGATAAACAAAATTCTTCTGCTCCAGACTCCAAATAGAAATCGTCTTATCCAAGGAAGCCGCCACGATGAATCGGGAATCTTGCGTCACAACGACTGAAGAAATCTTCTCATGGTGAGGATCGTCGATGCGGTAGGAAATTTCCCTGGCAAGCAAGTTCCAAATCGCTAGCGTTTTGCTCTCGGAACCAGAGATTATAAACCTCGAATCTTCTGTCACTGCGACTGAATTTATCTTGCACGTATGCGCTTCCTGAAACCGATGATAAAGCGCTTTTTTCTGCATCTCCCATACAGCGATGCTCCTGTCGTCAGACACTGAGATAACGAATTCTGAGTTTGGCGTCGCGACGACTTGCGTGATTTTCTGTGCATGCGCGTTATTAAAGCGGTGGTATAACGTCCGCTGGTTCAGGTACCATACAGCGACGGTCTTATCCCAAGAGCCTGAGACAATGAACTGCATGTTTTTCGTTACGTGAACTGAACTCACAAAATCTTGATGAGCTTCTCCAATGCGAGCAATCATGTGTTTAGTACCAATATCCCAAAGCGCGATGCTCTGGTCCGATGACCCAGAGATGATAACAGCCGAATCATCTGTAACTGCGATAGAGCGGACGTGGCTATTATGAGCTTTGGAAAAGCGATGGTAGAGATTTTTCTCCTGAATGCTCCAAATCGCTATGCTGAAGTCCTCTGAGCCTGAGACCAAATACTTTGAGTTATTGGTAATTTTTACGGAAGTGATCCAGCCATTGTGAGCCTCAGTGAAGCGATGATAAGGGTTTTTATCGGAAAATTTCCATAAAGCCAAGGTTCGATCAGCAGATCCTGATGCAAATAAAGAGAAATCAGCTGAAGCGGCGACTGCTAGGATGCGCTGAGTGTGAGCGTTTTCTATTCGATGAAATAATTTCTTTTCGTAAAGATCCCAGAAATCGATATGTTTATCTTGGCTCGGAGCCACGTAGACGTGTACGCCTTTTATGAGTTTTACGACGCCAGGGCCGCTCAGGTTGATTCCTGAACCGATTTTGGTTCCGTTTGTAAACGCTTTGATTTCGTCTTGGAGCTTGTTTCGGCCCCAAGTCCAAAGATTGGTTTGTTCGTTCATTTTGATAAATTTTCGATAGACGCTGCATCTCAAATAAAATTGTTACTGAATGAATCCAAATTTACTGAACTACCGGTTACCAGTCCTAGCGAAGGTTCCTATAGATTTTAGCAAGATTGTAATAATTTCGAGCTTAAAACAGCAGAAATCAGTATGAAAAGTACGTCTCGGCTCTTCTTGACTGTCAGTCGAGGGTATTCATGACTTTATGAATCTTCTGTCGCATTTTCAGCATGTACCTAAAAAGTTTATAGCCGGTCTATTGGGAATTAAATAGGTAATGGTATTCGCGGAATTAAGATGTGGGTGGTGTAAATTGCATGTTAGTTACTAATAAAATGAGATCAACATGGAAATCTACTTTGAAAGAAGTTCATTATTGGTGGTTCAGTGAGAACGTTTGTATTGACATCTATCATCTATCAGCTCTTTCAGCTTAGTTATGAGCGTTACAATGAAAGAAACGAAACAAATGAAGCTGGTGGAAAAGAACTAACCGATTAAGAAGCAATGAGATTCTTCCAGAAATAGTTTACGAGATTACTCGCAATAAAGTTTTATTTCGCAAATAAGATTTGAAAAGTGTTGTCGATAGTTCTTAAAACAGAGCATCATCAATTCAAATGAATCTGAAATTGATCTTCCTTTCCAAGGTCAGGTTAGGGTATTTCCGGACATAGAAAATAACAAAGAGAATTATACTCTTTCACCTGCTCTAATAGTAAAATTCTGTAAGATGGGGAAAAAAAGAGTCGGCAATAAGCTTTGAGCAAATGTACTCTCACTCTTGAAATCGTAGTTATCGTCCCCGAACCTAATTTTTTACTCAAATGAAGAAAGAACTAAAATCAGAGGTTGCATCTTCCTAATATATATGCTATATGCTCTCTGGAATATCTTCCAAAAATTGATTTCAATGGAGCTCACACATTGACTTCAAATGGGTCTATATCGTAAGCATCGTGACATGAATTCAAATTCTGTTGGATCTACTACTGTTTATGCTAATTATCAACCTATTTAGTCTGAAACGCTAATAAAAAGATTTCTTCATTTCACTCATAAGTCTTCCATTCGATTCGAATCGTCGCTCAGGAGTTGTTTTGCTGCACTTCTGTCTCTAAGAGTAGGCTTTGGAAACAACTCATAGAACTCACTATTGCGATTTGATTGTTCTACAAAACAAGCCAATTTCCAAAGTTCCTTGAGAATCAAATATTCCGAGCAAACACCTATTGTGAGTTCATGCTTGTAAACGTGACCAACCTATTGTAAACGACTAATAAAGTTCCCAATTCAAGGGTGATTGCCTTTTTAAGACGATCTTCGAGGAACTTACTCGAGACTCTTGTAAACTTTTTATTTTCTTCAATAAATTTTATTGCTCTGATTTCGTGTGTCAAGGGTTAATTTGAAGCGTCCTGATAATTTATTTACTGAGATCTATCGAAATTTTAAAAATGACAAAATTTATTGTCATAATTTTTCCGCAATAAACTTTATTTCGGGCTGATAAAGTTATTTCTGTGAATTTTCAGTACAATAAAATTTATCAAGGAATTAATCTGGCAAACAAATGGACCAAAAGCGTCTGCGACCATCTCTTTAGATTGGTTCGACATACGGATGAAGGTGAAGATCCCAAAACAGTGCCCAGCATAGCCCCGAGCGGGAGTCAAAGAAGTACCATGAAATTTTCATTATAGCGACAAGTTTCGGACTATTTTCTTTGAATTTTCATCAGTTGCAGTAACAACAATCGGCTATTTAAACGATGTGATCAATCAATTATATAAATAATAATAACAGTTAATTTCAACTTCTACCCTACTACTACTCCAACTTCAAAGTCACAAATGAACAACCTCATGCAATACCAACTCTTGTCTTACCAACAAAACTGCCAGACTCCACTTCAAACCCTCCTTCTCAATAAGTTAATGGAAAGAAACCTCCAACAACTCCAAGCTCCAGCAAACCCATTCTTGAGACCAAATTTCTCAACTCCACTGATTGGATCAGCCAATCCGGCTTTACTCAAGCTCGGTCACTCGGTTGCTCCAATCAAGCCAGAGCCAATTTTCCAAACTATCCAAGTTCAAAGAGGAGGTGTCTTCGGCACTCCAGTTGACCCAAGAACCCAAGGAGCAGAATTATCTCTCTTACTCAACTCTCTTGCCTCTCAATTGAGACAAAGGAGCCCAACTTTCGAGCAAATTAAACTCGAAAACTGCAGTCCTGACCTTGGTTCCCTTCCTCTCAAGGAAATTCTCTCTCAGCAATCCAAAGAAGAATACCAATCTACTGAGAAAGACGACTCTGACCAAGATGACACTCGATCAAACGCCACTGAAGACAGAAACACAGAAAAAGTGAAAGGTGGAAAGAAAATGTAAATTTGCTCCCTTAACTCTCCAATCCTAATTTATTAATGCTAATAGTAAAAAGCAAAGAAACGCATGTGGACATACCGACCGCAAGCACTACGCTAAGGGCTTATGTCACCTTTGCTACCACAAGAGAATGAGAAATCAAAAGCCAAAGAACTGCGAACATGATAAATTGTATGCAAAGGATCTCTGCCAGAAATGCTATACGCTCAAATACCGAAATGTAACATTACAATCCAATATCTTTGTATTCATTCGTTTCCTTTAGAAAAAAAATCAAGCCGAGACAACTAACTAAGCGACACTACTTTCGACGGAAAATTTCACTCTCTCCATTTTGTAGAGATGAAATTTATTTGCTCGATGGGCTGTGATATTATCATAATACAATTTTTTTCGTCGAAAATTCTTGAGAAAAATACCTAGATACATTAGAAACTGTAGTAGCGACCGACACTTTTTTTAATGGAGTTGCTTAAAGTTCTATTTTCTTCTTCTTTTTTTTTTGGCTATTTCGTCTTGTAATAGATAAATTTGGTATGTTATGTTGAACACGAATGTATTTAACTCAAATCAAAATTTTAGATCTCCTGCATTATGGAAAACTAATAGGACTTATGGTGTGTTATCTTTGGTTTCTTCTTGGGCTTCATTGACTATTTTATTGCTTTTCTCCTCCCATTTCTGGATATTCTTCTCGATGTTGTCAGAAGCAATCTTCATTCCGTCTTTCAGAAGCTCGTTGCATTTGACCCACATAGGTTTGATGACGAACTTCATGAACTGGATTTCATTTTTAGCCATTACATCGGGTTTATCCAAATTTAGCATGTATGTCGTCACCGGCAACCCTAACCTCTTTTCATCTTCGACCTAACACTCGCTTTAAGCAAAGATTTCCGAGAGAAACTGATTTACCTGTGCTGAGAACTCCATGTTCACTTTCCTTGCCCAATAGAACGCGAGTTCGAAATCTTTTGTGGGCCCTGAAAGGTCAGCGCAATGGATCAGATAACCGGTAACGAGAATTGTCTCTTCATCATTCCAATCTAAAAGAAGTTTTTATATTATGTACCATTAAAATAGAATTTACTTAAGGCGGTAGTGGTTGACTCTTCGTGTTTTTTCATTTTATCAAGAAGAAGCTGCAGTTTAGAAATCATGTCAAAATGCTCTTTCATATCCGTGGCAAGTATGCACGAAATGATTAATTTTCTAATATCTTTCCATTGGTCTGCCGTTAAATTCTCGAAAATGTTCGAGGAAGGCTTGGTCAGCATTCCGAAGGTATAAGCAGCATGGTGATTTTCTAATACCTATGTAATTGAACAGGCATCATCAGAATCTTAATTTTAGAAGAAATGCGTAATTACCGACTTATCGTGGTAGAAGATGGCAAGAGAAGATTTGCTGGCCACTTCAAAAGCATTGGTGCGTCCACGGTGATCAACGTCATGGGAATACGCGGCTATTAGCAAGCCAAGTTGGATTAGAGACGAGAAATTTTCAGCGTATCCGACCACCTTCAGCATATAATACATCGCATGCATGACTATAATACCATTAATAACTATTGTGTCAAGAAGCTGAGCTTACCAGTCAGGGCATGATTATAATTGTGGAAAGGGTTTTTGTACCTCATGTATCCAGTGCGCATCTGATTAATAAATTCGCAGAGCGTCGTTTCCGAAATTGAGAACTCCATCATTAAATTAAGGTCTTCAAGCATCCACCACATTAACCGCGATTTTTCTATATCAGTTATCGCTGGAAAATCAAAGTTCCAATTAGTCATGTTTTTCTCATCGTCTTCGGCGGGAACTAGCAACGCTCTATCAATCTTATCCTCGCCTAATGAATAATCTTTGGGCTGGAGTTTCACACGGTTGCTATCGACTGCGTCAAGGTTCCCTAAACTATAAGAGGGGATTCTTTTTGGCTTTCTGGTAGGCTTAATCTCTGTTTGCTCTAGCCTCTCGAGGGTGCTGAGCATCGTTTTTTGGAACAACCTTATCAGAGAAAGTTTTCGTCAGCTACTGAATGATAAATGCGGATTTTTTACTTGTTTGAAACTCCTCGTGACAGAGTCTGGCTCTCTTCGTCTCTGATGTACTCATAGATGGTGCTGGATCTAGTTCTATCCAATTTCTCAAATTTTATTTCAGGCTATGTGCATTAAGATGAAAATTACTGGAAAAGATGCTTCGATGAGCTCTTGATGGTCAATGTCTAGAGACTTTACGCTGCTGGTGAGCTTTTCCATGCTCTCTTTAAAACTTTTCCAAAGGTCTTTTCCTTCATCTTCGCCATCTTTGAGTTGTTCCCGAAGTTTCTTGATTTCTCTTTCGATCAACTGTCTCCTCTTTTCTTCGTTTTGCGGGTCTACGAGATAAAAGATAACTGTAAAGCCGGTGATCTTTGAGCTGTTTGTGGCGCTTTTTCGAGCAAGCACCTCGATAGTGATATTGTCGATTTTAATTGCATTTGATGCTAACATTCGCTTGTTTTGAAGGAAGGCCTCCAGAGCCTCTTCGACCTTAAGAATCAGGAGAGCATTTTTTCCAAGGACAGTTTTATATGATAATGTTTCTGGCTGGGTAAGAAAATCTTGGATGTCAACGAAAAGACTAAGTAAGAAGGGAATATTAGTTTGTCTGCCCAGAAGCGCGAAAATCAAATACCGGAGCTGCTCTGGTACTTCTTGGTTTTGGTAGCAAAGTTTTCGCTCTTTATCGAATTCAAGTGCGAGGATGTCCTGGTTCTGGCTTTCTAGTCTCCTTTGTAGACGATTGAAAATCCTTTCCTCGAATTTCTTGTGCAAATGGTTGATTTCACTCCATAGCGAGGAGATCTAATAAATGTGATCCACGTAAGATGGTTGAAAATATCATTCATTTACATCCTCGGCGATTCCGAAGAAATCGAAAGTAAAATTCGCTTTAAACTCGATTTTCGATTGCTCTCTCACGATCATTTGAATTTCTCGATTTTTCTACTCAATTTTATCACTATTTTAGCACAGCCGAGAAAATACCTCGCTATTTTTGTTTTTTTGATTACCCTGTGGTTCTCCTTCGGACTCTAAAATTCTAATCACAGCAAAATTGTTAATAATATATCTCGCAAAGGGATTTCTTGGTACACATCAGCGTCGCAATAAACCGCCATTTCATTTTGTAGATGTCTAAGAAAAAGGCTTCTAAGCATGTCAAGGTACTCAAGTTTCAGCGATTCCAAAAATCCAGAAAGAAAGTTCTTGCTACTCGCAATACTTGGCAACATCGAATTTACATGTTAGAAACAAATATGTGCTGTGTTATACCTCTCCGGAGCTGCCTTCCCTATCAACGCATGGGAAATCACCTTGGAACACACGTCTAGAAGCGCTTGAAATTTTGTGTCTAGTGAAAGCTCGAAAAATTTCCTTTGAGAATTTAGATTTATTCTATCTAACGATGGTTAGTTTTACTCTGCGACACCAATTTCTGTGTCTAACCCTTCAAGAACCACAAACAATTGGTTCTTTTCTTCGGTTATAAATCTAAGAGCTAGTATTTTCTTCGGTGAATAATTCGAGTAGTAAGGCCCGATTAGTGTGGTTTTCGCCAGATCAATCCAAGAGTGATTGGCTTCGTTTGCAAAATTTTTCTCAAATTCAAGCAGAACATCATGCAAAATGTTTCCCTAAGGTTAATTAAGGCTTTAGGGCATAGAAGAAAGGAATCAACTGACTTCAGTAATGTCTTGCTTGTTCAGTCTGTGAAAGTTTTCTCCAAAATCAGCAGCTTCAGATAGGATTGAGATTGAACGACAGCGGAAAATCGCCGAAAAATAAACTTCCAAATATCCTGTGAGGGCTTGCAGTGTTAGAGGATTGTTTAGAAGATGCAGTGTCAGCAAGCGTATTTGGCTCAGCGATTCCTGAATAAAAACAATTTGATTATACATATGGGTACACGAATATTACGTTTATGCCTTCGTTTAAAGAAAGTAAAGGCTTGAACACGTTTTTTTCAAGGGAATACTCGCTTTCGTGGGATTAGAGGGCAGTATATATGAATAAATTACGATGAAGCGTTATTTGTATAAACTTTCACTTCGGTCGGAAATTTCAGAAGCAGTTCCTTGACTTTTGTAAGTTCTTCGAAGAGGTCTGACCTCAGAGAGATGTTATCGCTCTGAGAGTTTGCATCGGAGAGGAATTTATGGAATCTTTTAGTAAGCTCCATCTTAATGGGAATGTGTTAAATATAAATTATTTATTAAGATCAAGTCATATGATGGATGAGTGCGAAGCAGAATGAAAAAAATTTTCAGGTGCATTAATTTAATTGTTACGAAAAAATCTCTCAGAATTGCGAAATAACTCTAAAACCAAGAGGTATGTTGCTGTCAAGGGAGCAAATACACGAGAATGGAGTAAAGTGCTCACCAATTCTTCAACAATTTTATGTTATTCATGACATTTTCTCTTTGTAACTTGATCGCTCATCAGAGATCTCAGGCAGAGACTCTGAAAAGATAGGGTAGCATATGAGGACGTTTTTGTTGGAGGTTGAAAGCAGAAACGCTATTTTTGTTTGTTTCTGGTGACTTATTTCGCTGTGTGTTTTACCGGTCGGTACGTGAAGCCTTATTAGTTGTTTTAATTTGAAATTCCGATTAGAAACTAACGTTTCGTTATTTTAGAAGATTACAAATAAGAAGCAATATTTGAGTGATTAGATGATCGTACGTTGATGTGTATCGATTTTGGATCCAACAGTTTCGAGGTGTCTTTTTGTTTTTTTTTGGGAGTAAATTCAGCAACAAGGAAATGATTTTCTAAAATTGCAAATTTATAATCTTACTTTGTAAATTTAAAGAAAAAAAGCCCATTATTGCTATTATCAGGAGAATGGATATACATAGGATCGAATGATGAGTACTGTAGGAACATAATACTCGAACTCCCAGCAAATTGATCCCAATTGCATAGCGAAAGGTATTGTCGATAAAGTTTAGTTCTTCCCACTAAAATCGAAGTAAGACAGATCTCTGCGAAGGACTCGGAAATTCATATGTGAAAATAAAGGCAAAGACCAAATATTTCGTAAATTGAATCAGAATCTTAGTATCAGAGAACTCGAAATAGTTCTGTGCAATCACAAGAGTCGAATTCTATCCTTTTAGAAAGGCAGAACTAAGCTCTATGATATTTATCTATACTTCGCATAAGAATTTTCTGTTTCTTCAACTTAATGAGTATAAAACTGTTTATTATTTGAAAAGTCCATCAAAATGAAAAATTTTCTTATGTTTGTTCGTTACATTCGGCTGGAAATGATAGATTCGCCTCTCTTCTCAATACCAGGAACTCAATTACCTATGGGAATAAGTCTCAACCTTATCGTTGCCTACTGTTTACATGGACCTGAACCTATTTCAAACCTGTCTCTTCCGGTTTTCTATTGCTATAGTCAAGTCTCTTCTTAAGTCAACTCTCGTTTTTCAGATTTTCCAAAGACGCTTGCTATAAGATCTTTTGAGTCAAAGTTTCTCAATTTGTTTTATTCTCAAAATTAGCTCAAGAGTCGAATTAAAACATGACCGCACCGGATGAACCCATAAACATTGTCGAGCTCACACTTCCATTATTCTCTATAATTGGAAGCGTATTTAACGCAGTAACTACCTACTATCTCAAAGTTTACAATACTGGCATTGGCAAAATGGTCCTGGTCCTTTCAGTATTCGATATTATCCTATCCATGGGAAATTTTATCGGCGGCGTCTTCGAAATAGGAGACACTACTGCAACTTTAATCATCTTCTTATTCGGATGGAATGGCGCAATTATCTGGCCTTGCTGTATCGCACACTGTCTTTTACTTACTCTCAAAAGATTGGATGAAACCATTCCTGATCAATTTTTCCTGAGATATCTTATCATCTCAATTATTTCTCCTGCTCTTTGGACAGCTATCGGATTAGCTCTCTCTCTTATTCAGGTCAAATCAAATCCAACATTTGATTTAAATATCATATCTTATCTTACTCCTCCGCTGCTGGGAAGCCTTTTTTGCTTCATTTGCTACTTTTTAGTGGTTAGGCAACTCAGGAGATTCCGAGCAGGCAATTTCTTTGAGATGCTGCTCTATCCGCTAATTTTGATATTATGCAACTTGCCATATTCGCTAATTTTTTTGAGAGTGCTGATACTGGAACAATATGACAGACCATGGTGGGTCCAGCTGTTCGAAGTATTGTTCAATTTACAGGGACTGTTGAATGCGTTTGCATATGGACTCTCCAAAAGGATCAGGACGGGATACAAAGAGAAATGCAACTGCAAAAAAAGAAAAGAACACCGGGAAATCCCACTGTTGCAGAAAGCACCCGAAGCTCCAAAATTTGTGATTTAAGGATCGCTTGCAGTCCTCATCTCCTGATTATAAAAAAAAATTACTCTGTTTAATACCAACATACATATTCAATTGCTTTATACGCTACAGATTTATTCCTCGTGGTTTTGCAATAAGTTTTTTCAATAATCCCAATTGCATGCATATCTACGCTGGCAATGGTATCGATAATACTGTGTTGAAACCTTGGAATAGGACAAATAAGTCGAAATTAGCAATAATTTCACCTAGATTCCTAAGAAAATCTGCCTTTCATATCTGGCACAACTTACAACGAGCATGAATTCTACACGGATTAGGTTTATAATTTGAGAGATCAATAATAGTATCCGAAATGTATTGGAGAAATAAAAATTCTTTATCTTTTCAAATCTTTTTTTCTAAACGAAATAAAGAACTTACAGATTGATTGCAAATTGACGGATAAATATTTAGAAAGGAAGCTTCGAGGCTTACTTCTTGATGTTTTCCGAACTAATAGCCTTCATTTGACCACGTGATATTCTCTGGTGGGTAAGCCTTGAAAGCTTCTTTAATTAGTTTAGTCGTGAAAGAATGATCGGGCTGGCCATAACTTTGTGAGAACCCATAAACAAATAATTTCTTTGATTTTGCTAAAAACGCTTTATTTTCACAAATCAAACCAGTAGTTTTTTACGTTCATGCTTTATCCTCCCTCCTCCAGGACATTTCAATTTTAACACCTTGAGGAGTTGCACTCCATCTTCATCTTCTTTCGGTTTATAAAGCAAACTGCTCAGCTCCTTCTTCAGTTTTAGTTCTTCACTAAAATTCTCAAAAATCTCCATATGATATTCAAAACGTGAGTATCCTCGGATAAAAGTGACAGAATCTTCGCTCCCTTTCGTTTTAACACTGGCTTTTATCTGGATATATTTGAACGTCCCACTAGGGTCGAGGTCAACACAAGGAATAAACTGAAACAGTTCGCTGAGGGTCTTTATTGATTTGATGCTTTCCATTTGGAACAAAAAGGATTTTCAAAAATAAAATTATCTTAGGATTTCAGAAAAAGAATAAAGAAACTCAACATCTGGTATTTACTGAGAGACCAGTCAATTGAGTTTCTTTGATGATGTATATTAATTTAGATCACTACTGCTCCTATGAAATAAAAAACATTGCCGCATCTAATGAAAAAATGAAATACATAATAATACTAGTAATATTAACATTCTTTTCGATTAATTCTATGTAAATCTGCTAACAGAATCTAAATCATCGTTCCTATTGAGTTTGAAGATAGGTTCATCTTTTTTCTCAATTACGAGAAACCCAATTACTCTTTGAAAGAAACCTCATTATTGACGGTTGTTCTCATGGACGTACCGCAAAATCGTTTCTTCCAATTTTCAAACCCAAATAGCCTCGTTTTAAGTCACCTCTCGTTTTTCAAAGTAGACCCATGAAGCCTGCTTCGATGCGATCTCTTGAGTCAATGGGTTGCAATTTATATTAGTTTCCAAAATTAGCTCAAGAGTCGGAATAAAAGCATGCCCGAATCGGAATTGACTCTTTTCGAGTACTTGCTTCCAGTACTATCTATCATTGGAAGCTTATTTAACGCAGTAACGACCTGCTATCTCAAGGCTTACACCAGTGGCATTGGCAAAATAGTCTTGGCACTTTCAGCATTCGACATTATTCTCGCATTGGGAAATTTCCTCTGTGGCGTCTTCTCCGAAGAAGATGAGACTGGACCGCTACTCATCTTTTTATTCGGATGGAACGGCGCAATAATCTGGCCTTGCTGTCTAGCACACTGTCTTTTACTTACTCTCAAAAGATTGGATGAAACCATTCCTGATCAATTTTTCCGGAGATATCTTATCATCTCAATCATTTCTCCTGCTCTTTGGACAGCTATCGGATTAACTCTCACTCGAATTAAGAACAAATTAGGTGAAGAGGCACCATTTGATCTAAATATCATTTCTTATTTGATTCCTCCGCTACTGGGAAGCCTCTTCTGCTTCATTTGCTACATTTTAGTAGTCAAGCAACTTAAGAAGATGCGCGCAGGCAATTTCTGGGAGATGCTACTCTATCCGCTCATTTTGATATTATGCAACTTGCCATATTCGATAATTTTTTGTAGAGAGCTTTTACAAACAGAGGAAGAGAACCAGGACCAACCCTGGTGGTCTGTGATGTTCGATATACTGTTCAATTTACAGGGACTGTTGAATGCGTTTGCATATGGACTCTCAAAAAGGATCAGGACGGGATACAAAGAGCAATGCAGCTGCAAAAAAAGAAATGCGGACCACAAAGTACCGCTGTTGCGTAAAAAGATTGAAGTTCCAAAATTTGTAGTTGAGTATCGCTAACACTTCTAATCTCCCGAAGAAAAGAAAGAAAAGAAAAGCATAATTCATTATATTTTAAACTCGTCAAAAGGATATCAGATCTTCTCTTCGTTAATTAGAAAATTTATGAGAAGAACAGAATATTGATGGTGAGTCTGAAAAGAGAAGTTATATAAAGAAGATGAATGCTGTTTGATTTGCATAATGTATTTTACTCAGCTTACTCTTTGACACACATAAGAAAATGCTAATGCCAACATACTTTACCGAAATAAATTTGCCTTAATCAGTCCTTCTCATAGATATACTTAATTATTTATCTCAAACTATGTGCGATTTTTGCTTTCAATTCATTTATACTCTCTTCCTCTCTTGAAAATATCAATTCGTTTGTTGGGGTAATCATTCAGGTCAGAGCTTGCATTTCAATGAACAAGTTCAAAAAGTTTTCAACTTTCGGAGGAGGAGGACAAGACTTACATTTGTATACTAACTGAATTTTGGACATATCTACAGAATGCAAAGTACTAAAGTTGTCATAATAAGCATGATAGGTTCGATTCTATAAGGATAACAAAATATAAAGATTGCCACCTATAGTTATGCGAGGAATAGTTGAAAGAGAACGCCTTCCTGAAATGAATTTATTTCGACAGCATAATCTGAGAGAATAATAAATGTCCTTGTTAAATACAATTCGATGTGGTCACAAGAACAATCTCTGTAGGATATAAAGTATCAGGTAAAAAGGGGAATAGTTTCTAAAGCTCATTTGCAAAAAGACCTTCAAAAAAGCTTCACAATCTTAAAATTTACACCGACAATATTATTGAAATCTTTAGGCAAAGAGTGTTTGTATTTCCCTCACCCCTAGCAAGAAGTATTCGATTTGATGAGCAATAGAGAAATTCCTCATTAGGAAATTTCCAGGGCAAAACGACGGCCTCTTATCAAATGATCAATTTGACTGAAAACTATATTGTGACTACTTATAATAATTCAGAGGTCAAATCGAAACTTATCTACTCTAAATATTTTCGCAAGCTAAGGAAGAATACTTTTGGGATGATCGATGAATTAAGGATAACGAGACATGCAAAATATACGTGTAAAGAAGAAACAAAAAATTGTAGAAAATCATCTACAATCAATATCTCAAGCGAGATTCCTCTTAGGAACACATACAAGCATGTATATAAGCCAATAAAACTCATAAATGAATTAAACCACCCAAGCATTAGCGGAACGAATCCAATCCAAGAAGCAGAAGAGACCGGAACAGAAAAAGTCCAGCGCAGCAGCATAACCCCAGCAAGCCAGCAAGGATACTCTTTTCCACGAAGCATCATCAAGCAATTCAAGAGTGAAATTGCAGAGAGCGTGAATTTAGAAGTTAATCCTAACGAACTTAGGCTACGCCGCATTCCTAGAGCTGAAAGCGCGACGTCTTACCAGCAGATAAGACGAGCTATCAGCTTGGGCACTGAATACTAATTCTCTTATTTTCATGCATTATGATTAGCATTATTTCAATCTGTCTTTCTCTTTTCCTCCTCTAATTTCTCTTTTCATTTTTTCTCTTGGAGAAGTAGTCTTCGCAATACTTCTGATACTTTTTGAAAACGGATTCTTCTACGTAAAGCTTAAAATTCAAACTATTCAACAAGAATTCCGATTCTAGTCTGTTCAAATCCTCAGTCTTTACGCCCCCGATTTCAGCGTAGCCTTTATTCTTAAGATAAACATCATCTTGATATTTGGCTGCGGCGACTAAAGTGAGCAATGTAATCCTAGATAATCAAGATAGATTAGGTGAGGAAAACAAAGAGGTAGGGTTACCTATGAACGTTGAGGGCGTCCAACTCGAACTCAAGGTCGGCTTCAGCTATCCTGTCGATGTAAATCAGGAGAATAACGAAGCAGCTGTCGCTGCATCCGGAATACTGGCCGAATCGTTGAAGATAATTAAGAATGGAGATAGAAGGGACTTTCTTCGCATGGAAAGGCGAAGAAGGCTTTGTTTTAGAAGAGACGGAGTCGCTATCACCTGGTTGAGAGACCATACCGGACAAAATATTGCCCACGCTCTCAATCAGTTGGTCACGAGTGAGACCCGAAGAGAAAGTTCGGGCTTCTCGCCTCAGTGGCTTTCTGACTTTGACCTCCGCCTCGGGAATTAAGGTTGCGGTTGCGACGCTCATAAGGAGGTGTTTAAAAAAGAGTCGATGAAGAGGGGGACTTTGCTCTTTTTTAAAGATGATAAATTCTAATTTCGTACAGGACCGTTTAAATAGCTGACTGATTTAATCTAAGCCAACCATCAACCCACGTAAAAAAAAACTGTTAGCAATTAATCAAAGACAGTATCCTGCGTGCAAAATAAGGTAGAGTCTATAATCAATTAATTATCTCAATTATGAAATCTTATCGAGAGGTCAGAAAAATGACCCCATATCTTTGAAGTTTCTTTGCCATTATCTCCTGATTAGGTAGAGGATTCAATGGTTTCTTGCCTAGAGAACCCCTAAACAATATATCGTATTTTAAGGATATTGAGATTAGAAATGAGATGATAGTAACCAATTTAATGTATTAAGCTTTGAAACCTTAGAAAAGATGGTTAAAAAGAACGGTTAAACCTCTGAGACTCTCTCTGAAGAGTTTTTGGGCCTGAGGAAAGGGAAGGGAAGAACACGAATCCTAAAATGGCAGAAAAATCATGGCATGATTTCTGGGTTATCTTCATAGTAACTAAGGACCTATGGGTTAATTTGCCTTTCGTTGAGTAGTACAATGTGATGAGACACCAATCTCCCTTCTACCGCCTGCTTCTCATAGCGATATTGAGTATAATATTGAATAATGATGATATTGGGGTTAACAGATCAAAAATCTTTGGTGAAACTTGAAGGTAAACACACGAGGTGACAGGTTCATGTTGGATTACGCATTTATGCTTGAAAAAGCTGGTATGATTGAGGGATATTTTCGTTTCAAAATTGTTGCTAGTTTGCGAATACGAATCGGCTGTTGGCTTATGGCTTATGGCTTATTCTTGCTCTCTTCTATGATAGATAAGAGAAAGAAGCAAAAAAAAAGGCCCTGGAAGAGTCTTTTGACTGTTGATAAAAAACAAATTGATGATGCCGTTTGGTTATATAATGGTGTATAACCTGCAACAGGCAAGGAGGACTTTCTGGAAGCCTTACCACAAACCTGATAGAGCTTCGCAAACATATTAGATTAAGGATCTTCTAGGAAGAATTAGTAACACATCACAGCTTAAAGGCATCGTACATTAATAACTTTTCATACTTTCGTTGCAGGTAACTGTGCAGAGTACACCATAGGAAAAGGACGGAATTAACGAAGCTTGAATATCTTAAAGGAAAGCTGGGATTTTTATCTCTTCAATAGTAGAGTCTCAACGTTATTCCCTTAATCTAGTAAGAAAAATTCGGAAAATTGGGGTCACCAACGAGTTATAATGGAATCCTCGATGTGGTCAAACTCTTGAGTCAGCAGGTCTAATTCTTCAAGAGAGTGACCGACGTTACTCCATTCTAAAGAGAATAAATTTTCGTTCATTGCTAAACTCTGGAAATGGTAGTATTCCACTAGAATAATATGAACAACTCATACAATTCGAACATTCGTAAGCTAGTTAGTCACCACCTCAACTTTATGACTTAATGATATCTATTGTATTAGACGGATCTTGACCGTGATAATGATCGATCGATCGTATAACCGTTAAAGAATATCAGTAATTCCGGGTTCTATCCAATGAACATTAAAAGATTTATCAGAGTCTCAAGAGAGATCAGAATTCCAAAAGAGCTGCCTCCTCTATCCATATTTACTAAAACCATTGCTGCAATTTTTTCGATTTCTGAAGCAAAGTTCATATAGGATACATGTAGATATTGAATAAATAAATGCACACCAAAGTTTTAACGTGTGCCTCGCTGTTATGCAGTGCGTTCATGTATGCCATTGAGATTCAGAGAAATGTGCTTATTGCATCCATTCTTCTCTTATCCTTTGCAAAAAAAGTTACAGAAAACTTCTTCTGTATGTAATTTATTTCCTTAAGTAAATACTTTTTAAAACTTTTTTATTTAACTCAGGTCACAATCATGTAAAACCCACGACTCAATTTTGTTATTCCTAATACCAGCAGCACAATCAATATCTAGTCTTCTCTGTCTAAAAAAATGAAGTTTGGACAATTAAGAGAAAAAGTCAGATCTTTATGAAATGCCGTGGAATTCGCTATTAGTAGTTAAGTAGATACGATTTTCTACCAGTTTCCTGTGATAGGGTTGTATGGTTTCTTTTGTCCTCTCTCCCACATGACCTGAGACTCATAGAGCTCTTCTTGTTTCTTCTTTGCTTTCTCTGCCTTTTCTTTATCTCTTCTTTCTTGTGCCTAGCGTTATTCGTTAAGAAACTTAATTTTTCACGGTTGATCCCTACCATTTTAAGATTGATGTCTCTAATTTCATTCATGACGTCTTGTTTCTGTTGTTTGAATTCATCCTCTAGCATTTGTCTGAAAGCCCATTAGATTTTGCCTTCACAGAAGCTATTTTACCTCATTCTTGTGATTTCTTTTGTTTGTTTGGCATATTCAGCCTCCTCTTGCCTCTCTCTTTCCTCTCTAAGCCATCTTTCGTATTGTTGCTGGTCCGCCCACTCCTTTTGCTTCGTTTGATAGTATTTATTTCTGGAATCATACTCTGAAAATATGAATTGACGAGATGTGAGTGAAATTCGCTTTGGTTGAGACTGAATTACCGAGATCCTCTCCATCGAACTCTTTAGCGCCAGAAATGCCGGCTCTCATAGGAGGCTCAGGGTGAGGTCTGAAATAGAGTTCTTTGGTTCTTTTCATGGGTCTTTTATTTAGGAAACAAAAATTTTTAAGCTTTTTATTATAATCACGAGGAGCAGCTGTTATATTTTCAAAAGGGTCTAATCAATTAAATTCCAGAAAAATGCACTGGAAATGAAGGAATATATACAATAAAAACACGCATCGATTATCAGTGTTCAAAGTTACGTCGTTCAGTGGAGTTTACGATTGGAACTTGCTATTCAGCAGCTTGCTAATGGGACTTAACAAATTAAATTTAAATGAATTAATTTGTTGTCCTCTCAAAAGAGACCTCTCTGAGTAGCAGACAGTTTAAGGTGCTCTTCCTCAGCGGTTGGCTAAGATTACTGCCCTTTTTGGAACTTGATATATGAGGGTATGGATGCTGCGTGATGACGGTTACAGTGAAATTAATTTTAAATAATAAAAGGATGAAGTATGACGAGGGTCCTTGAGCCAACTTTTTCAGCGATTCAGAATTTTCGCTTTTAGAGTGGTCAATTAAGGAAGCTCTTTTAAATATGACTTTTTAGTGTTGTAGATATTTTCCCTTGAGTACGAAGACAACATTTGTCCCTAAAAGGCGTCACTCTGATTCTTAAGGCAGATAATCTTCCCATCTAAAAGCTCTTCCTGCCAATGAGTGCTTGAGTATTATCCTTTCAATTTGTGGAAAAGCAAAATCGTTGTAATGTCTCAAGAAAGTTGGGTAAGTGAAACAGAGATTTTAAGAAAAAGAATCAAATGCGTTTTCGGCCCTCATTTCATTTGGTCCATTTTGTTTTGGAATCTTTATTGTTATATCACCGCTCTGTATACACATATTTTTAACACGGCTGATTTTTTACTGATATGCCATATTGGAGTAGAGCTTGGTTCGAACCTGCTTCTGAATTTTCTTTGATTTTGAAAATTTCCATAACCTACAATATTGTACCATTAGTTCTCAATCTCTTTGCAGCATTGTCTCATTTACAACTTTCCCAGCAATTTTTCATATTTGAAAAAGCTTCATATCTTTCTAGAGTATATTTTCTTATGATTATTTGCTGCGATTCGAAAAAGTTGCAGTATTTTGGTCATTCCCATAAGATTGATATACTGGCCCATTGGACCAGCACTTCAAGAGAAATCTTAAAGTGTTTCTCTAAAGTGCCTGCCATTCAATTAACCTCCAAAAAGTTAATCAATGTAATAGATCTCAAGTGAGTATAGCCTCTTCGCAAACAATTATATTTATTCTACACACGTTATCGTTTCTATCAACTTTACGTAATCAATTTTTAAAAAGTAGTAATTTGTTAAATCACGAATTTATCACGAGTTTATTAAGAAATATGATGTAGATTATTCAAAGAATCGTAATTCTAGCTTCCTCTGCGATTTATGATTTCTCAACAATACTCAAATTCTGTTCATATTGGGAAAACAAAATATATATGAAATGAAGTTCCTACCATTCATCATAAGACCTTCAATCTGTCAAATATCAGGTCCAGCCGCCGCATGGCATTTATTTTTAAAGTTTTTGAAGAAAATAAGTTGATATCATCGTACAAGTTATCCAGAGTTGAATCTGATAAGAACAGAAATTTTCAAATACTCCAGCACTAAGTCTGAATTTATAATTTCCGTACTAATTGTCAGAAATAAATAAAGAAATCAACAAAAACACTCAAAAGTTCTTAGTTCGAAATCAATATGGCCGATAAGAAGTTCAAGGATAAATACTCATTCGAAGAAAGAAACCGAGAAGCCAGGAAAAAGAAGGAGGAACATCCCACCCTCATTCCCGTCATCGTTGAGAAGCATGCTCGCTCAAAACTTCCAGATATCGAAAAATCTAAGTAATCAGTGTCCTGCACTCCAAAATGCTGAACTTTCACATAGATTTTTGGCCTCAAAAGACATGAAATTGCAAGAGTTTCAAGCTAGTATCAAGAAGAAGCTGAATCTTAGCAAGAGCGAAGCGCTATTCTTCTTCATAGCCGGCAAAAAAATTGATAGACCAGGTTAGTTGTTCCTATCGCTAGAGCGATCTAATGATTTTCTCAATGTAGATACCTTGATGCAGGATGTCTATAATAACAATAAAGACAAAGACGAGTTTTTGTATATCACATACTCCGAACTCGAAGCATTTGGAACTTACTAGGATTGGGAGTATTTTTTTGGAATCCTATTGTATTAATCATAATGAATGCTTTTATTACTATCTTGCTCGGTGTTAAGGACGCCAAAAAGTTTAAGCGAAAAGAAATGTTTGTCATTGATAATTTCATAACGGATAACTACATTTAAGAAAAATATTCCTTTGCTCGATTCTAATTGACTAACTAGCGTTTTCCTCGAAACCTGCAGTTTTTTCATTGTGTTGTTGCTGCTTTTGCTAACCATTCAGATGGAAAAAATTTTGCTGAAATTGGCTGTAAAGAAGAATTTTTTGTTGAAGTGAGTGATCGAAATAATTTGAAAATAGCCGATTTTATATATATATTGAGGTAATGGAAGTAATGGAATTAGCCGTTCGCTTATATACTTTCACATAACATTAAAGAAGGCTGATCTTGAGAGAGATAGAGAAAATAAACAAAAAATTGAAAATTTTTTTTTTTCTTCTTCTAATTTATTCGTTGAGTTTGCTTGCCTCTTTTATTAGTATCTAAGGGGAAGGTCCCGAAGGAAGTTGCTGTTTGGTTCCAGAAAATTTGTGAGCAAGAAAATCATTTCGGGCTTTTTCTCATTTTTCGTTTAAATTGCCTTCAGAGGTATTTCGCTTCTGCTCCAAGAGTTCCAGAGTTCTTCTTCGTATTTGGTAATGCATCATCTCATTATGAAATATGCTCGATGGCTATTATGGATATCGAGCATCGCTATGAATTTAGAATATTCTCATTCACAGGTAAAGCTTCCATGTGGCAATCCTGGAAATTAATGAGATATTATTTTCCGCCCTTAAACTCTTCTTGGTTATAGCATTATCTTGTAGAACATTGGTAATACAATCTTTTGCAACATACAGAACATACATTCAAATTTTTGAAAATTCCTCAGGGATGGGTGCTACGTAGGCAGAACAAATTTCAAAGGGATCAAAGGACTCTTATTATTTCAATGTTCCATCCCTGCTTTAGATTCCTCATCCTTTGGAGTTCGGAGAATCTGGCTAATCCTAATATTATTTATTATATCTATAAGTTGCCTTAATTCATCTTCGCTCTGCCGGTTTCCTAAAAAAATAAAATAGAAATTCACCAAAAGTTGCTCAGCCGACTCAAGCCCTTCTCTTGTTGCTAATAGGGAGTATTGACAAGGCGAGTCTTATCGTCCATTCTGTTGTTTTCATAATCAGTTCTCGAGTTTATAACATAAATTAAGAGTCACTAAAATAAATTAATTCAGTGATCTGTTAAATTTTCTACAACCTCATGAAGTTTTGCCATGTTTTTTTTTTCATTTTTGATGCGGATCTCTGCTCCAGAACTGAAAAGAACGCAGAATCCCTCTAACCTTCCAACCCACAAGCAAGCAGCAAAATTTGCAATTGATCAAAGAAATCGGCCTATAGCAACCTTAATACGCGTACATTATTTCAATGACTGCTCTGGACCACTCAAAGAGTCCATCTATAGCAGAAACCTCCAAAAATTTTCGGGTGCTCTCAAAAATATTCGACTGACACTTTCTGGCAATTTTAGATTTGGGTGCTTCATCATGAGGCTATTTAAACAGAATAACTTAACAATATAATAAAATTATTCCTTAAAGACAAACAATGAAACAAAGCCATATCATCGCTATCGCCGTGACTGCCACACTTTTGGCTGGCTTCTTCCTTTACAGCCGCCCAAAGAACCCCGATGCTACCCCAAGCTCCATCAAAACCATCTACAACCAATGGAAAGCTCAATACAACATTAAGGTCGGTGCTTCTGAAGATGACTACAGACTGAAAGTCTTCACCCAAAACTACGAACTCATCAACAAGCACAACAGCAACCCAGCAGCCAAATACAAGCTCGGTTTGAACTCATTCGCTCATCTGACCAACACTGAATTCTCTGCCGTTCACCTCGGCTACACCAAGCCAAAGACTGTTGTTGCTGCTCCAAGCAACGCCACTGGCAAGGTCTGCGACAAGGCTCCACTCACCATTCCTGACTCCATTGATTGGGAAGCCCAAGGCAAGATTACCAGAGTTAAGAACCAAGGCCAATGCGGATCATGCTGGGCTTTCTCAGCCTCCGGTGCCATTGAAGGTCTCCTCGCTATCAACACCGGCGTTACCAATGAATTCTCTGAGCAACAACTCGTTGACTGCTCCACTTCCTACGGAAACGAAGGCTGCAATGGAGGATTCATGAACCTCGCTTTCAACTACGTCGCCGCCACCGGTATCGTCCTTGAAGCCGACTATCCTTACAAGGGTGTTGATCAAACCTGCAACATCCCAACTGACACCCCAAGAGCCCACATCAGCGGCTACAGAAACGTCACTGCCAACTCCAGCGACTCCCTCAAGTCTGCCGTTGCTAAGAACCCTGTCTCCGTTGCTATTCAAGCCGATTCATCCGAATTCCAATTGTACAAGAGCGGTGTCCTCACTGGTGACGGCTGCGGTATTGAATTGAACCATGGTGTCCTTGCTGTCGGATACGGTACTCAAGACGGAACTGATTTCTGGAAAGTCAAGAACTCATGGGGACCAAGCTGGGGCGCCAACGGCTACATTTTGATCGAAAGAAGAGACGGCCCAGGTACCTGCGGTATCAACATGGATGCTTCATACCCAACCCATTATTGCTAATTCACTTTTATGAGTTTCTATATTGAAATTTCATGTTAGAACATTGAACGTTGCCCATCACAAAAAATTTGAAAAAAATTAACCGAGTTACCAAACGCCTAAATGTCTCACTTATGAGAATAACTAATCGTAAACAATAGCAGCATTTAAATAGCTTTTTGAGACTGTCGATGCAGGCTCTGCGATGAGATAGCTAAAAAAAATATCGCATAGCTCACTCTCAACGATGTAAGACTCTATCAGTAACCAAATTTTTTTTTCAAGGTTCGTGATAAGTGAACGATAGTCCCTGCGTTAAGGAAATGATTTTGATAAAAATTGACAATATAAACTCTCCTATTAAGAGTAATAATAGTAACTATTTCATAGCACAATGCAAACAAACATCATATTCGCAGGTAGAACAATGCAACACTCCCATACCACTCACATTCTGAGTTGTCTTACAGAGGTCACATTCAAATTTGTTTTGCGAGTAGATACTTAGTAAATCAGGTGATAGCTTCCTCAAGTCCTGCTCAAGGAAAAGCACATGCTTTTGAGGACAAAACACTTGGAGGTCTTTTCTAGCAAGCACCACACAGCGATCGCAAACATCGAATTTACATTTCGGACAATGGAATACTCCAGCAGCATGGTTCTTGGACGTTTGCTTGCAGAGCCCGCATTGGATCATATTCTTCGCGTAAAGACCTGTGCCATAGAATGTAAGATCCTTGAAGCGGTGTAATTCATGGCCGCTGAGACATTTCAGTGGGTTGAGGTTGCAGTCGCGGCAGACGTTCCAGTTGCAGGTTTTGCAGTTCCAGCAACCGCGTGTCATGCTGTCTTGGAACTTGCAGATATTGCAGACGATTTTTTGTGGTTTTTGGTTCGATCGAGGGAAGAGAGATTGCATAACGTGGTTTTCGAGGCAAGAAAATCGCTCGTAGTCTTCAGCGATAACCTCAGCACATTCATCGCAGATGTCGAATTTGCACCAATCACAGTGGATTACACCTGCCGTGGTCATCCGCTGCATCGTAAGGCAAATATTGCATTCAAACTGATTTTCTAGGTAAAGTTGCCTTGAGCCCGGTCTGTACCGGAAGTCATATACGATCTTTAATGAATTCGCGACACCGCAGCCGCAGTGAAGTTTGCTGATTATAAATTTAAACGCTTCGAGTGTCTGATTTTCTAAGCCACCGGGCTGAATCTTAATCCGCCCTTTGCTGTATAATTCCATAAGGTCCTTTGTCGCGTATTTGCATTTTCGCTCATGTGACTCGATTTCAGAAAACTTAGATGTGAATTTACAGCCACCGGACTCGTAGCGGCAGGTGATCGTGAGCGACCCGAGAGTACTGACGAGTTTATCGTTCATTTTCGTTGGTTTGAAGGTCGAACGACAGATTGGGCAGGCCGCCTTACGTTTGACCAAGTCAGTGGCGCATTGCAAGCAAAAGAGGTGGTGGCATTTGGGACATTCGACAGGACGACTTTTCTCGTCGTTAGGATTGACGATTAGTAAACAGCAAGGATCGCGAAACTTTTCCAGGGTGGCCTTCTCGGTATCTGATTTGAGTACGAACCTGATTTCGTCATAGGTAGGCTCGATTATCATGAGTGGCTCCATCAGAAAACGCAGGATGAAAGTTTATTGGAACTAGTTAATAAAGTTTTTTACAATTGCAACCGCGGGTTGATAAATTATATTTATATGAGAATAATAAAGCACATGTGCTCCTACCAAAATTGGTAATAAAAACAGATTGACGCAGCAGAGGAAGCATACGTTGAGAAGGAAGTCTTAGCTCATCCGAGAAGCAATAGGAACTTTTTTTCGGCGGAGTTGGAGGGAGTAATGGTTGGTTTTCCAATATGTGATCGGCTTATGACAACTACACCTCTGGAAAATGAATTAGATTCATAATACGCTTCAGTGCTGCTGCCAAAATAATGAAATGGAAAAGTCAACATCAACTTATTTAACAATGTGAAAACAATTAAAAAATTGTTTGTCAGACCGGCACATGAGCGGCTTATAGGCTTCCAATCAGTTTCATACTAATTATTTTATTGATAGCATGAACTTGAAAAATTATCTAAATTTAAAAAAACTAAATGATACACAACTATGCCTCTTCATTCTCCACCGTATGAGTTAATAGAAGTTTCAAAGCGTGTTTCTGCAGAACTTTCATTAAAGAATGTTTTGTCAATGGTTTAGTACATAAACCATCCATTTCTGCATCTCGAACTTTCCTTTTCAGCTCCTCATCCTCAGTATATGCACTGCAGCCGATAATCGGACACAGCGGTATCTCACCGTGACTCATCATACCTTTCAGGCGCTTGCTTGCATCAAACCCGCTCATCAGGGGCATTTGAAGGTCCATGAAGATAATATAATATTGATTTTCGCAAACCATACAGAACTGCCTGGCTAACCCCTCATTTTTCTGCAGCACCGTCTCAATGGCACTACGGCCGTTAAAAGCCGTATCTACCTGCATCTCAAGCTTCTCAAAGAGCGTCTCGTAGGCTAATATATTGTACATATCATCATCAACGACAAGGATCTTGGCACAGGAGCAAGATAAACTCTTTGGACTCATGACTTTAGCAGATCCTTTGCACGTATTGAGAGTCCTCGAAAAGAGCTCATTTTTTAAGTCAAAAGCCCTCTGTGTCATGGGTTGGAGGAGATACTGATCTGTAAGTATCGCTTTTGCTTCAATTCCGATAGAAGTAATTGACATACTTTCGTTTACTGGGCTTTTAATGATCATAGTCTCGTCGTCCTGGTGCCTTTTTGAATCAAACCTAGATTTCATGATTGGAGTATCTTCACCGACCTCGACTCTGAAATTCGAAACGTTGATGCTAGCGTTTGAATCTTTATTCAAGATAAACCTAGGCCTGCTAATACTATGGCCTTCAAAAATGCCTAGCGTTTGCTTCTCATCCTCAGCGCTCTTCTCCTCGATCGTAAAACTGAATGCAGAGCCTTTATCTACCTCAGAAACGACTTCAATGCCCGATTTTTCAGGTTCTGGAGGACTGAGAAGCCAAGCGAGTCTGTAGGATATAATGAGGCCGAGTCCAACGCCTTGTGGGTTGAGAGCCTTTTGCTGCTGCTCCTGGCCGACTTGCGAAAACTCTTTAAACAGCATTTTTTGGTCCGCCTCTGAAATACCGACTCCCGTGTCCTGTACAGCTATTCGGACTCTCTGGGCACTAGTGCTGTCAGTGGGAACTTTCTGTACAATTACTGCAATTCCTCCTCGGCAAGTGAACTTAACCGCGTTGCTAAGCAGATTCAGTAGAATTTGCTTGAGTCTTGAATGATCTGTCGAAAACGAATCGTTTATTTCGTTATCGATTTCCAAAGAAAGGGACAACCCTTTCTTCTTCGCTTGGATTTCGACGAGTTCTATCGCTTGATTGATAGTTTCTATCAGATTTTTCTTTTCGAAAGAAAGGCGAAGTTTGTTGCATTGCATGCGAGAGAAGTCCAAAATATCGTTAATGAGGTTCAATAGCAAAAGACACGATCGCTGGGTGGGAATCAGCGCTTTCTCTTTGATCTCCTCAGGCAAGCGGGCGTCATCAAGGGCGATTTGCAGGAAATTAAGCGATCCGTTCAACGGCGTGCGAAGTTCGTGTGAGACAGAAGCCAAAACCTTTGACTTATACTCATCCTGATCCTTTAACATCGCGATGAGCTTAAGCTGGGTTGTTTCTGTAAACATAAGGATCAGGGCAGGCGCTTGGCTGAAATTCGTGACGGAGATTTTGATCTGAAATGTTCGGTTGAACCCACTAGACTCCCCGTCGTCGAGACTAGCTTCTACTGCGACAAGCGAATGGATCTTCTCTCCCTCCGAAGAGACAAACAGCTTTTGAAATGAACTCCAGTCTTCTATTATACAATCAAGAATCTGCTTTAAATTCATAACGTCAGAACTCCTTGTGAAGTTGGTCGGCATTCCTTGGTTTACTTTAGATTTGCTCTTAGCGAGTGTCTTTTTATAAATGAATAGTACATTAGCCAAATAGGAGAAGGATTATATTACGAGTTTCTTTTCCTTGCTTTGTTTTGTAATCGCCTCAAAACTGTCTTTGAAACTCGAATAAGACACCTTTGCAAACTTCTCAAGACTCTGCAGTATATTTTCTCTACTCGCATTGGGAGTCTCAGGCTGCTCTAATACATTCTTCAGCGACTTATTCGAATAATGGAGCTTCCCATCCTTCCCTACTATAAGCACGCCTTCAGGATAATCATCAAGGATTTCCTTCCAAACTTGTGAATGCTGGCGTGCGGTTTCTTTTTTCAAGTAGATCGTTTTGATTTTCCTCTCATCAAGGTATATTACACAAACCACCACAATGACATTTAGCAGGGTGCGTAGAAGAAACATTTGCTCGTGATAGAGTTCGTAGGTTTTTATTATGTAATAGAGCAGCACGCTGGAGATGAAACTGGCCTTTATCATCCAAAAGGAGAGACAGTGGGAGTATATGTAGAGGTCCACCATGAGCATTAACCCGCCGACAAATATTTCTTCTAATGAAAGTTCACTGAGTGTATCCGAGCTATCGTCAATGGCGTGTTTAATGGCGAACATAAAGAATAGCAAGCCTCCTGCGAAAAGATCGTAGATCAAAAACGTCCATTTTCCAATTTTTAAACACTTTTTCCGAGCTCGGCCATTAAAATACATGATTAAGGTGAGAACTATGATTGTGATGAGTAAAAGACCGGTGCTTCTGAGTAAAGTCATTCCTTGAGAACGTAGTGTGGTTTGATCGATGATGCTTGCTGCGATTGAATAGATAATAATCTTGAAGATGAGACCAACAACAGCAATGTTTCGTACATGAGTGAGCTGGACCTCGTTATCACGGTAAAAGCCATTTCTGACGTCTCGTTGGGTGAACTCCAACAAAAAATTCATAAATCTTCCACGCTGAAAAGTATTTACAAGAATTTTAGTTAATTGGCTAAAACTTAAAAGGCTCGATCAGAGCGTGGTTTATTCTTTGATTATTAAATGTATAAACTCAAAATTTAAGAATTCTGAATTTAAAGGAGAAAAAGGTGTTATCCTTCTCTTTTGAGACTCGTCTTTAAATATATATAGATAGAAATTCCTTATTCAAGATGTGTAGTGATATCAGCGAAGACTATTAGAGTAGAATCTTTCATTCGGAAACAGAAATAAGGTACTAAAACAGAAGTGTTAGTAAATGTTAAAGGATATTGGCTTTTAGACATGTATTGCAGTAGATAAAGCAGGCACAGGCTATGAGGACCAAGGAGAAGCGTCCTTGAGGGTTTTAGGAATAGGAGATGAGAGATTGTGTCTGAACAGCTTGAATTGTGAATTGCTAAAATGATGAAAACTTCACTCACTCTTCTTTAGTGGCTTGATACTCCATTTAGAGAAGTTTGAGCCGAGAAAGCGAGCATGTTGTATTGTCGATGAGAATTTATGGAAATCAGTGGAATCGATTAGAAAAGTCCAAATTTATTCGATCACGGAAGACTAGCCTGGCTGGCAGTCGGTATAGGGATTCAGAGCAAGATGTTATGTTTGAGGAAGAGTCCTAATTTTCAGACAAAAGCAGAGATTCAGCAATTTTGTTGAAAAAATATTTCAATTAGATAGTTCTAAAGGCTACTAAGAGGAGAAAATATCGATCTCTCACCTAAGAAACTGTAGTTTCATTATTTCTTAACAAGATGTCAGCACATAAGAAGAGGAGAGTTAAATGAGTTGGTATAAGCGTGTTCTTCCAATTAGAGGGTGATTCATTCAATTTACTGAGAAAGAATCAAAATCCTGCTGAGAGTTGATAATTTTTGTCGTAGAATAGGAGAGACTGTAATATTCCAGGACAAATGGCTGGTTTCGTCAGGCTGTTAAGGATCTTGGGTAAAACTTGCTCGCATACCTATCTCTTTAAAAATAAACTGGAATGGAGAAATTCTTGCACCAAAACAAAGAAATAACGAGTATATCTTGTAAAAGTTTTAGCTCCGAATGAATAGATTATCAAGAAAGTCTTTAGCATCACAGCGTATTTCTGAGATAATTTAGAAACGCATATTTCCTTTTTCTTTTTTAGTATATTTTATTTCAAACAGTAGATTTTTAGATGAGATTTATGATCTCAGAAGATGAGACGTTAGAAAATTCTTCATTCTTCGTATTGACGAAAAGGTTAATTTACTTCAAAATTTTGATAGAATGCTGTGAGATTTGTCGAAAATTGCCTTTCAATCGATATAAGCTGTTAGAGTTTTCAATTTCCACAGTAGAATCAACCTCATTGTGTGAAAACATGTAAAGAAATATCCGATAGAGTTTTTGAACTCCCAAATCCATTTTAACAATCTCTAACGGAGTAAAGGCAATTTTAAATACTGGTAATGAGAACTAAATAAGAGCAACAAGGATGTTTTTATGGATAAATCACAATTTGGTAGTGAATTTCACCATAGGTTCGGATGAAGTCGACAAAATTCTGCTTTCTACACTCGAAGAGACAACATAACCATTTGAAAGGGATGAGGAATTCCTGTTTAAAGAAAGAAATTGCTGTAAAATTAAGTCGTAAGAGTTCATGGCGACATAAACCATAGGATTCTCGAAATACAAATATGAAATTCTATGTGCTCAGCTAAATTGAAAAGAATTGAACTCATCATTCTCAATGAGGGTATTCAGTTATCTTCTTTGAATCCGAATTTTCTCAACTCGCGCTTTTTTTGGTCAAAAGGTACAAATTAAACTTTATTGATCCACTTATTTTTTGAATAAGATTAAAGGTTCCCATTACAGAATACCTTGTTATTAGCAACATGGCCAAGATAGGCAAAGCTTTATATCCATTCGAAGATGATGAAGAAAGAAAAATGGCAAGTCAAGACAGCGGTGGACCCGAAGGTAAGGTCATTGTTCTTATCAATAGTCATTTTGTCGATAGGTTTCGGCGAAGCAATCGTATATAGTCAATATGAATTCATCGATTTGTTCTCCCTTGAAATAAATAAAAGATTTCGTTCTTTTGAAGCTGTTCGACTCATAAACAGACCATGTATTCAATAATTACTATTGAACGAACGTATTCACTGAATATAAGACAACGGCTCGATCTGGACCCACGTCAAGGAAATACCTAATACTCCTTTTATGGTTTCCTTGAGTCATTCTAGTTCGAAATGCGCAAATTTTGAGCTATTTGATATGACAAACAAGTATAGAGTGAAAAAGATCTTTTCATTTGAGGAGGTCGTTGGAGGTAAGTATCTAATTTAATCACGGATGAGTTTGTCTTCTCTTTCTCTCTTCCACAAATTTTCGGAGGCACCCATGAATTGGGTGTGAAATGCTTTTTCATTTCCTTCCTAGTTTTCCATACTAAATCCTCTTTCTTCTCCTTGATTGATTCTGAAATGGCTAGAATTGGGTGAAGGAGATCTCACATATAGCTCTAAGAGAGGGCTTCTTGCTCTCCTTCCTTTAAGAAATAAATTTGCTTATCATCTGTTTCATTTGGATTCAAACGGTTCACCTAACGTATCTTTGTTGCGAAGAGCAAAGTGGCATCCTGAATGTGAAGGTAAGAAATTTCAAGTCTTGATTGAATGCAATGAAAATGTAATAATGTAAAGATCGAATTGAAGGTTTGGACATTAGTCCACAAGGAAATCACATGATGACCATCGGCCTAGACGGAGTGCTTCATTTGTCTGATATTCAAACCAATTCATGCATTTGGAGTAAGAAGCTCTCTCTAAGTAAACGCGGAGGACAATCAGGTAACAGATAAATCAGTCAATTCCATGTGAAACTTATTCACATACCTGCATTAATTCAATCAAAATGAAGATTATAATGCAAGAGTAAGATGGAGCGGAGATGCATCAGTCTTTGTGAAATATGACAAAGATCATCTAAATGTATTTGACGTTGAAAAGCTATCATTCGTGCTGCAAGATCCGCAGCAAATTTCCAATTTTGAACGTATATCCCTTCCAAAGAAATTCGTTAAATTCGTATCTTTGGATTTTCTTCAGCGATTTATTGGATAGATGTCTGTCCAACAGATGAAAACTTATTAGCCTTAACATGTCAAGGCAATGGTGTCAAAACCTTTGATAAACGAGAAATGAAAGTTGTGAAAACCTTTACTGGGGATATGCATTCAAGTAAAGCAATAAAATTGTTAAGAATTGCTAAGTTGCGTTAGGATGCATCTTTAGTGTGCGCTGGAATCAATCAGGGAGTAAGTTAGTGACAGCAGGGATGGACGAAAATTTAAAAACATCAACATCAAAAGTGCTGGATTTCGAGTCTGGAAAGGTTACCCATACGGCCAAACCAAAACAATTCGGTAGTTCCTCTACCATTTCAATTGTCTTCCTAAAAGAATTTCACTGATAAACTATTAGAGTGCATCTTTTCGGCGTGCTTTGTTTAATGTAATTCGAAGCGATTGAGTTACTACAGAATGTCCGTCAATAATCATGACAATGGCAAGTCTGAATTCTTATCTTATTGTTGAAATAATATTTTCATGATCCTTTTAGATTAATGAAGAAGAGTCTAGCAAACTACTAGGAGATAACAAACAATTACTGTAAAATCGACTTTATAGTTAGGTGTTAGGCAAATTAGGTAACAGAAATTTAAATAACTCCTTAAATCGGATTTCATCAGAGTTTTCTAAGTCGTTTGCTAGTTGAAGCATGTATATAGACCTAGATAATGAAAAGCTCTCCACCATCCTCTAAACTTCCATAAGATGTTACTATAGATTCATTGATATCTAATAGAAAAATTGGCTATGATCATGGTGTTAATAAATCATCTCCACAGTACATTTATTCTAATCACACCCTAAATTCTTCAAGATTGTTGGTTGACGTATTTGCAAGATCTGCGAATAATACTCTTCTAAGTTTTAAAAAAGTTTTTATCTGTTCACAAAAATATGCATTTGTACAATTTCGGAGATTATCTTCCATAATGTCGTAACATCTGAATAATAATTGCTGCACACTTGTAAGAGAGTAATTGGATTATTTGAAAATAAGAGAGTCGTTATCTCCTTACACTTCATATCATTTCCTTTAAAATTTCCATATGAATTTTTCCTCAGAATTTTCGATAATCTATAATGACGTCAAAACAAAAAAGTATGAAAAAAATTATGAAATTAGGCCCGACTATAAGTTTCTAGCTACAAAGAGTAATTACCGGGATTTTCAACTGATAAATTGATCAAAAGAGCTAAAAGAAATACTACTAATGGATTCTTTGGTTTTGGGCTTTCAGATTGGCAGACCTGAATTTTATAAGCAGTACTTACTAAAGCTGCATTAAAACTTTTGAAATTTTCAAATGATGAATTACTTATTCCCAAAAAACGGCTTTTGTTATTGAGTGAATCTCATGTAACCTCCTCACGAATGATTTATTTTGGTGAGAGGATAATTTTATTTATCTTTCGATTTCAAGAAAGAAGAAAACAACTTGGAAATAGTAGAGCAGCATATAATACAACCGCATTTCATCTTCAAATCGAGAATGATTAGCGAGAAATTACATCAAATAAAGGAAAATGAAACATTTTCAGCAACTAGGTCTGAAGGTGAAGGTAAGAATATTGCATTCGCAAATAAATATTTTTATATTAGGACTTGGCGAATCAATCGCGTATTGTACAATGAAAGATAACGTTATCGATATGTTTAACCCTGAAACCAGGCAGCATTTTCCTTCTTTTAGAGGAATTCTCCTTCAAAAGGAAAAGCGTAATGTCTCCATAACACTTTCACAAATAAGCATGGATATCATTAAGGCATGCCTTGGGCTCACGTCAAGGAAATCCCAAATACTCCTTTCCTCCTCACTCTTAGTCATATGTTGTTAGCTTGTGCAAATTTCAAGCTTTTTGATGTGACTAATAAGAGCAAGGTTAAAAGCGTTTTTTTCATTCGAAGAAGTTGTTGGAGGTGACTAATCGAATTCCTCTATAAGATTGAATTTTTCTCTTCTCTCTCCGAAAATTCTTGAAGCAATAAGTGCGATGGCTTGCTTCTATATTCGTCTTTCTACGTTTATTTTTTTAGTGAGAGTCTCTTATATACTGTGCTTGAAAGTCCTCTGAGTTTTTCTTGCTAGAAACGGGAGAAGCGGTTCAGCTAGCGTATCTTTATTACGAAAAGCAAAATGACATCCTGGATGTGAAGGTAATTGAGCTTCCTACTGAGTTTCAATGATTTGAACGAAATGAAAATTAATAATGTCAAGGTCGAATTGCAGGATTGGACATTAATCAACAAGGAGATTCGATCATGACGATTGGCTTGGATGAAATGCTTCACTTGTCTGGCCTTCAAACAAATTCATGCATTTGGAGTCAGAAACTCCCTTTAATTAAACGCGGAGGACTATCAGGTAACAAATAGATATGTGATTTCGGGGGTGAAACTGATTCATATATCTGTATTAATTCATTCGATTTGAAGATTACAATGCGAAAGTAAGGTGGAGCCGAGATACAGCCGTCTTTGTGAAATATGACAAAGATCATCTGGATGTCTTTGACTTTCATTTTACGAGACCTCAAGTAGTAGTGGTAACTAATATATCAATTTAATTTCTCCTAAAGAATGTACATTACTTTATTTTAGGCAACATCTCTTCAGCGTGCTTTATTTAGCGCCGCCGACAAAGATTAAGTTGGAAGTAAAGCTTCAATCACATTCCCAAATTATTGTATATCTTTGCTCTTAATTTGAATATTGAAGATTTATTTCTTCGTTGGTCTAGAATATAAGAATTATAGCTCCAAATAGCAATCATTATGGAATTCGCTAGGAATAAGGTTTGCTAAAGTTGCATGTATGGAAACTACAAAGTCATTGTTGTTGAAACAATCGAAGTCTCAAAAGAAAGGTTGTACGTCAGAAAAATATATAATTTTATTTTGTAGAACTAAGACAGAAATAAAATTATGGATATCAAAGTGTTTCATCACATAGGGATTGCTTCGTTTTCAAATCGAAATGATTATCTATTCCCAAAACAACAAACTTACAAAACTGAAGCTCCAAGAAAGCAAAGAAATAGGGGGCTAACTCGTTATTTGCGGGATAAAATCTTCAGAATGCAGCTCTTGAACAGAACCCGAAATTACTGAAGCAAATCTAAAGATTTCTTCATCCTCAGAGCGACAAAAAAAATCTCATAACAATTTTTATTGTGGATTGCAACATTATGAGCAAAAATAGAAAACACAACTCAAGACTTTCAAAATAGTTTTATATAGAAGACTTCTTAATAAAACTTAGAAACAATGTTTTCTCATTGTCCTTACGTGGTTTTTTGTACTATCGTTATGTGCCCGTCAATAAACCGACAGAATTTTCTACATTATTCTTGGCTACTCTTTACAAGTGGTCCGTCTCACAAAATGGTAAAATGGTCACCAAATACCGATAGTCAAATGCATAACAATAAGAATTAAGATCCTGGACATAAGGGAACACCAAGTACGCCTTTCTTCTCTCTTCCTTAAGGAGTAAATTAATATTAAGTAACTGGGTCACATCTGATCTCCTTCAAAATTATTTTTCAACAACGAGATTATACATGTATTGAATTGGAGAATTTTGAAGCTTGATCCTTTCTTTGAATTCGAAGCGATCCACAAATGTATCGTGTTTGGTGTTGGAAGAGGAACCGAAATCTTAAGCAAAAGCAGCAACGTCGCTAAGTCCAAATCAAATTTACTATGGTTGGGGTTAATACTTCAAAGTGAAATGCTTTTCAACAAGTTTATCAATGCGATGTGCTTGCTTTCCCGCTCTTGAAATAATCTACTCGATCTTCTCTAAGTTGAAAGGAAAAAAAATGGAGAATGTGTTGAAGAACATCATATTTCTTTCTTTATTCATGAAATAATTTGGGTAGTGATAGAAACTTGGCCAACACTTCTTCTGGAGCAAGGCAAGAGTGAGCCTTCTCCATTATTACTTCTCAATTTGGCGCCTAGAGGATCGGCCAGCTCATCGTATCAAAAACAAGAGAATTCTCTCTGTAAGAAATAGGGCATCTGATGAAATATTTCGCTTGATCTCACCAAGCCTTAATCGGGTTCCAACTTATAAAAATCAATAAAGCTCTCTTTTCATGCCAACTTCGGGTTAGAAGCACAAAGGCTCAGTTACGCTCCTCTTTTTTTGTCTCAATCCGTTCTCTCAGGAAACCAAAGCGAAATTATTTCTTCATAGTGACTTGCTTGACTTCACTGGATTTATTTTAGCTTTAACCCTTATAATTCATTAATTTAATTTTTAGGCGTTCAATCAAAACATATTTGAGCGCACGAATAGGAGCTGTAATGGAAGATTCACCGCCACTTAGGCTGATTGAAGTTTTGCCAACTTGCTTCTTCAAGAATCTGTCAGATCTCGTTGATTTTACTCTGATGATGTGCATATTTCACAATATTTTGCCAAATTTTTCCATTCTACGACTGTTCGAGAAAATAAGCAAAATCTTAGAGGAAAATTCCGGCAAAATACTGCTCTAGTAATGGCTCATATGCCAAGCTTTGCGATGATAGACGAGGCATCGGGAAAGGAGGAACAACAACTTGCGTTTTTAGCGATAGGCTAGGCATGAGTTAATACAAATGAAAATATTGGATTGTCTTCGACCGCTCTTGTGGAACCAATAGTATAGGAGCATAGGATGTAAATATACTGTCCTAAACAGCATCAAAGCTCAGAGATTAAAATAATGATTGAAAATGGAAATTATGCCTGTAATAAGTAGACCTTACCTCAATATTAAATCGAGTAAACGGTCTCTATAGCTCGACAAATAGAAAGATGCTAATTAGCAGCATAAATCGAGATAACTCTGATTTTCTTTTTTGTCTCTCTGTGAATTTATTCGTTCTTTATTACTTTTCGCTTTCGCTTTGAATTACGAGCGCCCCTGAAAGAGATCATATTTTGATTATGATGTGAAAAATTCAATCGATAGTACAGAGTAGCGTACCCTATGTTTTTTCTGAAGAGCAAATTTAGACTCGAATCGCAGCTAACAAATTAACATTGAGGTTTATTCAGCTCCTTTTAAAATTGAATAAAAATGAGGAAGTTAAAGATTTTACTTTTTGTCGGAATACTCCTTGCTTTTGGCAGCTGTAAGTCTTCTACCGTTAATCGAGATCATTACTTGTGTCTTAGGTCAATTCTATATCTATGATGTCTGGAATGAACCACCCACAACGACTCCAGGATGGAGTAATCCATGCTCAAGTGTTTGCGGCGGACAAACTATTATGGGCGGAAATGGGTGCTTTACTACAGGCGGATCGATAACAAAAATATATGCGATTACGATAGCTCATACTGCTGTAGAGATTCAATTTGACGCCTATTATATAGATGACTGGGAAGGAGAAAGCTTAATTTTGCTGGTGGACGGTAACACTGGGCTTTCCCAAACAAAAGGGTCGTCGGTCATCGATGAATGCGGAGGTAGTGCGCCGGACTACATTGATACTTTTACCACTGGAAATATCCTTCATAATACAGCGGGTTTGACTTTGGAATTTACTACTTCGACTAACCAAGGTGACGCGGATGAATTCTGGGGATTTAAGAATATAAAGATTACAGTTTGGCCTGCCTGCGATCCTTCATGCGCAACCTGCTTCGGAAATTCAAACTCAGAATGCTACTCTTGCAACGATGGCTGGTTCTTACTAGGTAATG
>ENA-UOTX01000371-UOTX01000371.1-compost-metagenome-genome-assembly--contig:-NODE-371-length-48974-cov-16.743277_pt1 | contig 48974 bp, 40 predicted proteins | sample MGYA00238143_ERZ746982 | MGnify/ENA primary metagenome ERZ746982 (study PRJEB28758, sample SAMN06268862) | compost metagenome | isolation source: single cell | place: USA: California, Emeryville, Joint... | reverse complement strand
GCGCTGACTTCGCTCACGATTGAGCAGGTTAAAAAACTTGAGCGATTTTTGGAGGAATTGCTTTCCCGCTCCTGATTTCCGAAACTAGGTAGCTGATAATTTGAATTTGCTTGAGTAAAATCTGCGCTTATTTTCGACGACGGCAGCGTTGAAGTACTCTGGTTTTTTGGAAAATTCGATTGGTTATAGTCATTCTCATTGGAGAAAGACAGGCTGCTTGCGATAAGATCCTTACTCGCAGGTTTGGAGTCCTGCTCGAATCGTTTAGCTGAAACAGTTTCTCTATTATGAAGCAAACCATTAGCAACCTTTCAAAGAGGCATTAATTACTCAGATCTCTCATCATCTTCCACGTCGCATTCACTGTCATAATTCACTGGCCTTCGGAAACTTCCATCCATTGAACAATTCGCATTTGCTTGTTGCGTCCCAACGTTTACCTCGGTCTTATTTTGAAAATGCGACGACCATCGTCCTCGATTGCTTTCTGCTGGCGCAAGCATAAGACCACTTGAATTCACTGGACCAACATTAGTGTGATCTGCTTCAGGGTCCGCTCGTCCATAAAATGTCGCAGTAGTGTTATTGAATCTGCCACTGGCTTTGGAACTGAGGTCGCCTTCATCGAGCTGATTTTGGAAATATTCCTTCTTTCTAGCGATATCATCGAGTTGGGTGATCATCTTATTCAACTTGTCCTGGAGGACTGTGTTCCTATTACGCGAGAGAATCGTGTTTTGACGAACCGTCTCAATCTCTCGGATTATCTCGAGCTTTTGGGAAGCGATGATCTCTTTCCTGCTCTTAAACTGCTGAATTTCAGTCTCCCATTGCCGTCGTTGCTCTAATAAATTTAATTCTTCTTGTGTGAGACCTATCCAAAAGATAAGACCATGAAACATCTGATGACAGATGATAAAGTACTCTCTTTCTTTTGTTTCAATCTGTTGTGATGCTCCTCGATATGCGCTTCCTTCTGCTTCCATTTTTTCAGCATCTTCTCGACGTAGATCTCCTGCATTCTGATATTCTTCTTCTCTTCCATAAGCTCGAACCTGATCCTTTCAGCATCTTCAAGATTGAGCACTTTTTCAGCAGCGTCTTCGAGTTGCATCGCATTGGAAACCGATTTATTCGCGTACACGTCCTCGAACTCGGTGTCTGAGGGTTTTTTCTTTAAAAAGCTCTAATGAGTATATTGGATAAGGACCCTATGGATAACGGCTTCATTACTATTCCTGATGAGTTGCTGATGCTATTGAGAGTCGTCTTAGGGATTTTATGCATAGAGGTAATATCCGTGCTCTGTGAATTTCCGAAATAGGGTAGCTTTGTCTTAGCGCTTGGCAACTTCCCCATGCTCAGGTGGGTAGTGTGCAATCGACTTGCGATATCATTTGATAAATCTTATCACAATAGTTGATTTTTCCATTGGGAGACTATTATTTACCTAAGGACGGGTTGGTGGAAATTTGGTTGTTAATCAGCACATTGAACCCGTTCTCAGTTTGTACTCGGCGCTTCAGCTCTTCCTTAGGCCCTCTGGGAGTTTTGGTCCCATAAACAGCTGTTAACTTCACGTTTAACGAGGCGATGCATCTTCCATTGGAGCTCTTGAACTTCAACTGCTGGATGCTTGATATATTCGGATCTGAGATATTCAGGTCGCACTCTCCGATCTAAGCGCAGAAAACAATCAGCCAAATCTCCAAACCAGTGGCTTACCAATTTATCCTGTTGAAAAAACCCCATTTTATGGAAAAGAGAAAGTTTAAGCAGCTGTGACGTGATCTCCTTAAAGATGAACACCTAGAAACAATCGTCATATTTTAAACATGTCAACGGTAATGCTTTTGAATTACTTCATTAAAATCAGGTCGGTTCCCACTCGCATTTGAATTTGAACCCGTACGAAATGTTTGCTTGTCGATCCTAAGCTCGATATAAGGAGAGAGCCTTTCAAAGTTGGGCAATGTTTCAATCTCTCCGTTTTTAAGTTCGATTTTTAACAGCAAAATTTGGTTGCTCGAAGGTATGAATTTCGCTTGATTTGTTGCAATACTCAAGGATGATCTGGCTGACATATAGGCGAATGACTGAATGTGATGTGGTCAAGTGGCGATAGTGAGATAGTTTGTGTGACTGACTGAATAAAAGTTGTTACGTGATGCTCTGTTTTACCAAAATTAAATAAACTGACAGGAAATTAAAATTCAAACTTTCAAATTGATTAGAGAAGCATTCACTGAACTCGAGCAAACCTGAATGCTAGTTTAAACATAGTAGCATTCAGAAGGATAAAATTAAGTAACACTACGAAGAACTGGGAAATTGTGGTCCAGACTCCCGCGAGAAAATAATTTGTGAGTCTTAAAATATGTGAAAACAAAAACCAAAAAAATGCACTGGAATTAGCCGTTTAAAATTCAGTATCAGTTCTAAAAGTTGGAACTAAATGGATTTGTAACATTATTAGCGCCCTGTTCAGTCGGCGGCCTAAATTTCACAACCTGAGACGTCGCCATAATCGGAATATCGAATGGAGTTGAATGGTATCTGTTGTTTTTTAGACAATTCAAATAAAACACTCAAGTGATCAAAGTAGCTTACATATTTGCGTCTGGTTGTTGCTGCTGGATTGGTTGTCTCATATACATATTTTGCTCTTCCATTTTTTGAGTCATATCGCTTATGTCAACAAGATCATTGTTCCAAAGTTGATTCTATTAATAGATAAATCGCGTTTAGTTAAGCTAACCACACAGCTTTTACTGTATATTTAACTGACTTTGTGCTGTCGTAATTGACTTGATTCGTTTTAACTTCTTCAGGAGATGAATGTATATCCTTTCTTTGCTCTTGCTTTCGGATGTCGCTTAGAGGGTCAAATTTTTGAATGTCAAATTCGCTCTTCCTTGTCTCAGCCACGACCGGATCAGGTTTTTTCATTTGACTTACGGGCTGATTCATTGGTTGATACATTTGCTGATTCATTGGCTGATTCACTTCTATTTTACCCTGAGGCGATTTGTCCATGACGACTGTTGCAGTGTTTATAGGAACGGTACCAAATATGTCCTCTAAATTAGATATATTAAGTTGATTTCATGGATATCAGATCGAAGCTACCTAATGTTTTGGTAAGGTCTTGGGTAGTTTTCGCTTGAGAGGTTCCATTTTGAGATGGATTCATCGATTTTTGCTGAATATAAACTTGAGCAGCTTCGAACGGGTTCGGCTTTTTCACATATTCCTGTTTCTTTGGCGAGCTATCAACCTCAATGAGGTCTGGAATCAAAAAAATTAGCTTTCGTCTATTTCTTCAGCTTTACTTGACTGCAGGCTCGTTTGATTTTGCTGTGGACTTGGTGATTTTCCATTAATTACAGGTTGGTGACTCCCTGGCTGCGTTTTAACTGGATCGGATTTAGCAGGAGTAATTTGCGTGTTATTTGTGCCTCCGGTTGTAGCATTTGATTGTGTCCAGCCTCCAAATCCGGAAAATATGTCATTCCTTTGCGTACTTTGCTGGATAAGCTTTGACTGCTGGTCTGGAGATTGCGTGCTCGTGACCTTCAGATCTTTACTCTGAGACCCAGGCTGCATATCAAATAATTTCACCTTACAAGTCAAAAAGGCAATTTCTTTACATCAGGCAATTTTTGCGGGCTACTGAGTTTGCCAGAAGCTCCAGGTGACATAAACAGACCAGGATTTTTGCTTTGGCCAAACGGATAAGACCCGACACCGCTTGGGGTGCTCGGTCTCATCGTAGGATAGCCTGTAGTAACTTTCATCGAAGGAGTGCTCGGCCTCATTTGAGATTGAGTTTGAGTTTGGATTCTATGTTTGTTTCACTCTTGGTCAACCTAACAATGAATAGTTACCTATTTCTGGAAAGGTCTTCTATTTTTTCGGAGGTCAGGTTGGGTTGCAGTGAATGCCGTTGCGGCTGATTGATTGTGAAAATATTCAACCCTGCGTTTTTGTACATTTCATCTGCTCTAATCCCATTATGCCGCCTTCTCAACTCTAGCGCATTGAAGAGCGGAAAAAAGTTAAAATTGCCCCTTCAAAAAAAAAAAAGTGTTTTACCAACTTCATATAGGCTTGAGAATAAATCATTGTTGATTTGAATATCGAAAGTCGATTCTTCTGTTTGGAAAACATAGACTACGCTATCATCGATTTTGAATTCCATTTGAAATTTCGCTGAAGAGAGTATCCTGTTTGATTCGCATTGTAAGATGCGCGAAAATTGTTAATTAGCTTACTTCTGCTGACTGTGGACCATCCTTTCATTCAAATACACCTTTTTCTTACCAGTCAGAAAAGAAACGACGAGGTCGACAGTCTGCTTTTTGCCATTAAGTAGGAAATTCCAAGTATATTGCTTTTTCGATCTTGAATAACCGTCATTGTAAACACATCAACAGCAACGAATAATTTTTACTTCTTGATTGCTTTTCCCAGCTCTGCTATGCGATAATCCAGCGTTTTCACACTCATGTGCGTTCAAGGACGAGGTTTTGATATTTATTGGTACAATGAAAATAATAGATGGTAATTTTAATGAATACCGATGTCATCGTAAATGCAAAAAATTACGACTTAATAATTTCCTTAACCCTATCAACCAGTCATTTACTTTCCAAAACTTGTGATTCTTACACAGGCCAAGATAAAACTTCGAAATTCGATGTCTTACTACATAACCAAGACAAATGAATACTAAATCTCACGGAGATAATTTCATGACGGTAGGATGTGATGGCTAATACGCATGCTCATACTAATGAAAACGCAATTACTTCTGAATAAACAACCACAATAAGACTACACTTGTCAAATAAGCCAACCATAAGTAGTTTTACTTAGGAAAGAGGCGAAATGAAAAAATTGTTCTTGCTTTTATATCTGGGTTGGTAAATATCTCCCATCGAAAGAGAAAGTACCGCAAAAGTAGTATTTGATATGAACGTTCAGATTATTCTACAATGGAAAAACAATTAACATATGAAAAGAGGCTAGATTATTTGCAATAAAAAAAAAAATTGTTTGATAATAGAAATAAATGTTGATGATGGCGACATTATTTTTTACATAATCTCTCCCTCAACCCTTAGCCTTTAAACGAACGCAGCCTGACCTCTTCTTCTTCGTGTTCTGCTTTCATCAGTTTGCGATGCTTTCTTACAACCTTCCTCTGTTTAAACAATAATGAAGAAAGCTTATTTTGTTTCAGTCCTCCAACCGGATAAGGAATTTTCTCATGCGTTTCCATCGAATACTGCTCCAAGAACTGATTTGGATGATAATTCGAGCTTAGACTCACGAAATGCTGGTCATCGTCAACTCTTCTCTGCGAGCGACGCTGAATTGCTCTCACTATCGGAGGCGTCGAAGCACGATTCGTAAAAAACGAATCTCCTCCTCTAGATTCAGAGAGTCTGCTGCTCGACGTCCTCAAAGTCTCCTTTCGTTTCCTCTCTTGCTTGGCTTTAAACGCAGGGTTGATATTCACCTTCACAGTGTTACGTTTCAGAACCATGGCTTCCTTTTCTTGCGCGATAAAATATCTCAGCAAGTCAATCTCTTCGAATTTAGAAGTCTCTTCCAATTGGTTTACTATATGCGATTTCTGTTCCAGTATGAATTTCTGCTCATCTGTGTCAGTAAGCTCCCTCGGAGTCGGCGGCTTGAATGAGATGTAATCCCGCTGCAGTTTTGCATCGGCGGCTTCCAACGCTTCTTTATTCGGGCCTATTCGCTTTTTAAAATTTATCGCTCGGAATCTGTGTTTGACTGTATTTCCGGTGGCGTGTTTTATCAAAATTTGCTTGGGTCTATGCGGTTCGAGGCTCCTTTCGATAGAATTTGACTCAAATACCCTCGCAGTCTCCGGTCGCACCTTGAGAATGTACTCGTTGCTGAATTTTCTATCTCTTGGCCCATTGTCGCGGTCAGTTAAGAAAAACTGGCGCTTCATCCCCAAAGGACTGGTACTGCGCGCCCGATCTTCCATATGAATGAAAAAATTATCATTAGAAGGCGTGACAGAGTGCTCTAGTGCATGATCGTCAATCCTGAAGCTGACGTCGGCGAAAGTTGGAGAGTTATTTCTTATCTCAGGCGGCCTATGAATCTGCCTGTTGTCCTCTTTTCCAAATGAGCGTCCTGAAAAATTATTCTTATCTGATAGTGAAACTTCAGTGAAAAAAGCCGTGACATGTGATGAGATTTTGCTCTCTATTTTCCCATGGGTCGCAGTCTTCAGTTTCCGTCCTCGGGAGTATTCTCCAGCAACATGGTATTGTCTCTTCGGGTCCACATGACGGTCTTCGGTAAGCTCTATATTCCCCAATTTGCCTCCTCTTCTTGTGACAGGCTCCGTTTCTAAGCGCTCTTGTCTCTCCATTGGAGCTTGACTTTTCTCTGGAGAACCTACCGGAACAACTAAAGATCATATAAAGTGAGCATTATTTTTTTTTTCACGGATTACTCAGAGGTTGCTTTCCTCTATCAGGCGATGCTGAAGATGCTTTCCGAGATCGTGATTCAAATCGTTTAGTGCTCAGAATCGTCTCACTCAGCATGAATTCGCTCTTTATTACTGAAGTTTCTGTGATGCTGTCTTGCCTTTGAAGATGCCAATCCTCCCTCGATTGGACGTACGCTTTGACATTTTGAGCGACTTCGTCATTAGTAGAGCCATAAAACCTCTTGATGAAATCCTAAAGAAATTTGTTCATTACTTTCAAGTCATCGACAACTATTGATAAATTACATTCTTTTTGATGTAATACACTATAGAATTGCTTGCTATACACCGAACTGACTCAGCCCTCTTCCGCCCCTTAACCACATCTTCAATACCAATAATCTGGCCTCTCCCAAGGGTCCCAATCTAAGAAACAGAGTCAAATTTTTCTAAGGAGAGCTTATCTAAGCTGTAATTACTTGTAGCACTTTTGTATGAGTCTTGCGTCTCATCATCACGAGTTCCGGGTCTTCAACGTTCATAAAATCCTTGACTTTGACTTCTTTTGTGACCTATATGCAGCAGATGCACACAATTTCAAAAATTTGTCCTTGAAATGTGAAGAGAAATACTGAAAACTCGCCTTCTTTAACGAAATATATGTACTGAGTTTCATCTCCTTGCTTATAAACCCACTCATTCGTATCGTACTTTCTTTCATGAAAATGATAGATAAAAGTCGAAATAGCTCGGCGAGACGTGCTTCCAAATAAAGGAAATCCCAGCAAAAACTGTATCTGAGCTTCGATTTTCTGCTTTTGCGCCTTCGCTATTCATAATCAACGCACAGCGGGTTAGAAAGCCATCCAGTGCCATTATTATTACCGAGAATTTCTTTATAGCTCATTCTGTCTAATATTGCAAAATGACACACCTCCTTGCAAATAATCGTCGCTGTTCTAGGCTTATCCTCAATCAAAGCAAGTTCTCCGAATGAATCTCCGGTCAATTTCTCAGCGACTTCATGAGGATAATACTCTTTCTCAAACGTTCCATCAGGCTTTTCAACGGTCCGCTGTAATTCGATGCAAACTCCGACTCTGCCTCGAAGTAGAATGAAAAATTCATGTCCTTTGTCACCTACACAGCATATCAATTGGGATATCTCAATTAAAAGCGTACCCTGTTTGAAAATCACGTTGCCTTCAGGTCTAGTTTCATACGTTATATTTTTACAGATCTTATACAATGGCTCTTCTCCATATTCTTCGTACACTTTCCGAAAAAAAGTCACATTCTGCATGATCCTGCAGAGCATTTGGATGAGCTTGGCGTCTCTGCGGGCAGGATGGAGACCAAGGATTTCAATTGCTTTCTATCTCAATAAACTGGTAAATTTGGGGTCTTCTGTAGAGTAGAACCTGCATTTGAACTTCCACAGTAAACGCCGGGTCGTCAAACATTTCCATTGAGAATTCAATACTGCCTTTTCGCATTGATGGAAGAATTTAAGTGATTTTAGTGGCGTCGAACGATATTCATTGATTTATTTAATTAATCTGTTGTTGTTGCAGTACCAAACTGTGAAACAATAGACTAAATTTCTATTTACTTAAGTGACAGAGAGAATGCTATTGGCATTGACGGGTGTATGATATGAAATATCCCAAAGGAGAAAACTATAATAACAGTAGTTTTACGGGAAAAAGCGAATATACAAAACAACTTAGGCGGCTTTATCAGTCAATGAGCATGAAAAAATCAGCATTGACTTAAAAGTTGTCTGATGACAAATTTTTTTTACATAGATGTATATTGTTACATGATGGAAATCGCATATTTCTTGCGTAAGAGTCTTCTATCTTCTTGTGGCCTAGAGGGAGAAACAGATACATTCAATAAAAGCTCGATTGGATTGGCTATTGTTACCTTTTTTCTGGTTTTGATAGCCCGATTGAAACCAAAGAACCCATGATTATGATAAACTTGGCTTTGTTGTTGCTGCAACGTCTGCTGTTGCTGCTGTGCGAAAAGCACTCCGATTAAATTCGGTGGTATCTCCAACTTTCCTTTTGTGGGCGAAACGCTGTTGGACTTCGCTCTCTGATCCGCAGTATTGCCGTTGAGCTTCTGGTTTGTCGAATTTGCCAACGGAGAAGGTAGTGGTTGCCCAAGCAGGTTGATTTTCCCATTCTTTAGCATCAATTGGCTGTAATCAATGAAATTGACCGGTTTTTCATTATTAATCTTTGGTGCAGTAGCTAAATCGAATTAGTAAAGGTGCCCTTGTTAGAAATATTTACAATCAGATAGTAGCCCTTTCTGAGGTGAGAGCTTAGCTGAATCCGTCTCTTCTTCAAGCAGCTTCGGTGTAAGAATCGTTTGGTTTATTGAGAAATTTCTCCTGCCTTTAATTCCAATTAATTAGTTGGCGCATAACCGAAGAAGTTTCTTACTGTTTTTTGCAACCAAGACGTCTCCGGCATCCAATCTCGAGGAATCTCCTGATAGGTCAAACGCTCCTTTTCCATACGCGCTCGCATGTCCTCTGAATACCGGAAAACGAGGTAAACATTTCCCAGCTGTAGAAGTAGTATAATGCTCCTCTCTATCCGTAGTCGCAGCGCTTCCTAAGGACACTTTTGTGACATGGAAATCGCGCATAACTCTTTCGTTCCGAGACCTGGGTCTTTTGGCTAAGCCGTTGATAAATGTGTCCTTTTCGGGCTGGTGTCCGCTTGGTTTCTCTGGAGAATACGCGTCTAAGTAATTCTGCCAAGCATCGTTTCCTCTTTTGCTGCTCTCACATCTCTCAGTTGTCTGCGTTAGGACAAATGAATTGTTTCTTCCGACTTCATTTGCCTCTGTGAAGCTAACCTGGCATGATTGCGCTTGGCTCTGAGAGCCCTTATTATAGGCTTTATTTTGCTCTATCCGACTTCTTCGCATCCTCAATAGATAGTTTTGACCGTTTTCCAAAACTTGGGAACTTGGATTGTGGCTCGGAGTCACCGTCCTGTGGTTGCCAGAAACTTTAGCGAAATTCAAAAGAGGTAAGAAACTCACTCTGTTTGCTTCGAGGTGTTTTTGGAATTTGCTTTTGAGGGATCGACTGGTCTATATTGTGAAGGAAAGAAGCCGTATTATGCAGAAACCAAAGCAAGTTTTTACCTAGATTGCTGACATGATTTTAGCCGTCTCTCTGGAGTATGAGAAGTCGCCGGCCTCACTGCCTTTAAGCAAGGCTGCAGAGCAATTTCGATTTTATTTGAATTTTTTGGTTGAGGGGGATTCTTTTTCTCGTCTTCATAAGTTCGCAGTTTTTTGATCGTTTTATTGGAGAGGACATTAGAGTTAGAGTTCATTATGCTGTTAAACATTTCGATGTTATTCAAAATGTTCCTCTGAATATTGTTCAACTCCGCATCCTGATAATAATTAAACAACTGATACAATTAATTTTCCAACTTGATAATCGTCATCTGAAGACTCGCTATCAGACCCTCCCTCACTGACCTCGTCGTCTTCAGTCCCTTTTGATTTGATTTCATTCTTGATTTCCTAGCAATTTCAAAAGTCAGTTAAATCTGCACAGAGACGAAAATAATACGCTGATTATTTTAGAAATTCCGGCTGAATCAAGTAAGTTACTGAACACTTCTTTTTCTTTCTCCTTCTTCTTTTTTAATTGGCTCAGACTTTTCTTCACCTCTGTAAGCCATTATAATCTAATTTTCTAACAGTTAATTCATACTTGAGCGTTTCTTTGGCTGTTGCTGCGCTTCCTCAGTTTCGAAATCAGCGTAAAATCTCATATCCTCTAAATCAGTCTCAAATTTCGTCCCTCTTGTACCAATACGGTCGGTGTTGTCTCCTTGGAGATTTACCTAACAACTCAACGGTTAAACCACGATATTCGTTCTTCTCTTACATTCGAGGAATTATTAAGTGATTTCGTGATTTTGCCCATTCTCTGCTGTTGAAACATACTATGTTTAATCTTTTTCCTTTCAAGCGCTTCAATTTTCTGCTGCTGCTTCAGCGAGTCTTCCTCTTCAAGCAATTTGAGATAATCACTAAGTCCGGAACCCATATGCTGGCCCATCTCCAAGAGTGCTTCTGTTGTAAACGGCTTCGTTTCCCGTGTACGAGTAATGTACCCCGCAAACGACGCCTCTATCGTAAAGCAGTTATTTATTCCATAATCAATTGCAAATAGAGCTCGCGCTGTCGTCATTTTCCCTTTGGATATTCTGAAGATGCAAGAATGAAATCTGAACATATCTGTCTTCTTCGAAAGGATCATCGGAAGTACCTTCACTCTGTAATACTCGGGCGAGTGAAATGGAAATTGAGGTGTATAAATAAACACGTTTTTTCGAAGCGAATGCCCGTGGAAATCTAAATAAGCCCAGATTTTCGTATTTCTCGCTGTCAGTTCCTCTACGTACTTCTTTATGAAATGAACAGTCGGATGCAGCTTCTCGTCCGTATGAGCAAACCTTCTATTCAGATCATTACCTGCGAGCCCAGTCCGGTAGTTCCCAGCGATTACGCCGTCAGGATTTAACATCGGGATGACCTTAATAACCAATTTTTGGCGGAGATGAGCTGCTTCTTCGCTTGTCCCACAAACCCATTCAATGAAACCTTGGACTACCCACGAGCCGTTTGTTTCTCCTGGATGGATTCTACCAGCTGCGATGAGGACCGGTTTCCTCGAATTTTCTTCCTCATCGTTTACGTCTTCAGTTATGGTGAGTAATGGCACTTCGACACCACTGAGATCCAGACAGAGCTTGCTTTCTTTAATAATTTGCTCTAGGTTGGGAATTGAAATGAAAACGTAAAACGAAAAACAAAATACTGTCATATCCTGTCCGCGCATTTGTAGAAGCAGCGATTTCTTTGGTAAATTTGCGTAGTTGTGAGTAAGTATAAGGAACGCACATGGCAAACGAAACGACGTCTTCGCCGTAGAAAAAAGTATAATCGAAGCTAAGTTTGTAGTATTTTCTTTTCATGAGAGGGTCAGTTGGCGGTTCGTATTTGATGTGATAAACAGTAGAGTAGTGGACGTTTTCGCCTCCTTGAGTCCAACCAATCTGCTTCTCTTGATAGAGTTTCTCTGAAAAAATATATGGTTTCATGCCCTGCAGCGATTAACAATATATTAGAGCAAAACTCCTCAATACAGTAAACTTACTCGTTTGTAAAGAGACTCTCCTTTGCAAAAATTCATGATATTTAACTTTATCGTTTGATTGGGTTTCCCATTCTTTAGTTTGAAATAAAACCAACTCGTATGTCCTCTGGTATTGGTATCAACTCTTATGTATAAATCATATTCATTCGGACCAGTCTGAAACACGGTATCGAGATTTCCGCTCTCAAAACACGAATCAAATTGCAAGTTATTTGGACTAACGTCACTCGCCATTCCCTTGAACGGCCTAAATGGGTTACGCTCGTTTGTGCTGACGTACTGCGAAAGAATCTGATATTTCTCAAAAAGCAGCTGAGAATTCTTTATCGTATAAGTGTTCGGACCCTGGAAACTGGCATGCATCCTGAACGAATCCACTGGAAAGAACCCGTGATAAACAATTTTTGTCCCTTTCTGATTGTTGTAATACTCTGAATTCGCATAATAAGCCCGAAGGATCTCGTCTAACCGATAGCTAGAGTAAGTTAATGGAATAGGAGCCCCGAAATTCATCTTTGGCTTCCATCCGAAAAACATATCGGGCAATAAACTGTATTTTTCATTGCTTAATGGTAGAGCTTGTCCAATAAAATCGCTGGGTTTCGGTTTTTGAGAGCTTGCTGTGACTCCGGTCGGTTTTTGGGTGAGTTCAGTCTCTGTTTCTGGTTCTGAAAATATGTTTAAGAGAGAGCAGAGAGAGGGTGGATACTTCTCTTCGAGTAGCTGGTTTTGCATCGTTTGGGGTTTTCGTCGGAATCTTCATCCCAAGTCGTTTTTTTGCTGGTACTACCTGTCTTTCCGTTCGAAAGTAAGTCTAATAGGATTGATTTCTTTGAAAGGTCGTCTGTTGAGTGAGTTTGCTTGTTAAGATGGTGTTCTTTAAGTATTGAGTCGGCCTCTGTGTTCATAAGTTAATAGGTTTTAGTTTATATCGACACAAAGAAATTTATTTAATCCAAATAAAAATTACTTAGTCAGCTGAATCACACACACACGCATCTTGAAACATTTTATTTCGAAAAATAACAAGAAGAGGAGGAGTTAAGAGATGAAGTTCGATTTCATAAGAAACCCCTCATTGATTTGAGTTCATGAGGCTGCAAGAGAGTGGTAATCAATTCAACAGAAAGAAATCTGATTCCCGCGTCTGTACAGTGTTGTTAAATTAACTAATTTGGGACTTGTTATATTAATTGAGACATTCAAGAGCTTTGCAATACTTTTTCAATTCACAATAGACGAATCTTTTGGAGAAGAGAGGATAGTAATGAAATGAGTCTAAAGAGAGAGAATTTGAAGAGGTGGAATATATGGATGCAACTTTCTATAATGTTACAGTTAGCATTTTCTAATTTTTTTTTTATTAATTAAATTTAACCTTTTCGGATAGCCTTAGACAAAATTTCAAAGTAGATTGTGCTACAATGGAATTTTCAAGGCTCAAAATATACTATGAAGGAAGATTCCAAAACCAACGAAACAAACTTTTCGAAAAGTAAGGGATCACTCAAGAAACTAACAGTCAACATAAAAAATAAAAAATGAAGGAAAATTCTACTTTCCATTCTTCAGCACATCTCAGATTTAGATTTCAGCAAATTAATGTAAGAATCCAACGAGCAGAAGCAGTTTTTTTTGTAGAACATCTTGAACTAAATGAATTTGATGAACATTGTGCGATATTTTACGATATATTGATTCAATGAAACGAGTTAATTTTGACTCTCCTTAGATTCTCAGAAGCAATTAAAAAATTTTCACATGAATAATTCAGTCATCAATTGTTCAATTCCGACAGAGCATGAAGCTCTTGTAGATGTTTCTGCTCTGACGACAGATCGTTTAATGCAAACTGAAGAGAATTCCCAAACTTCAACATTAGTTAGCACTGAACCCCCAAAAAATTCGATTGATATCAATGAGAATGCTTTTTACGAAAATTTGCCTCTTTCTGATCAACGAGAAACCACGAATCCCCAATCATCGCAGCCACCACATCAAACACATCACTCTTCTAGCAGTCCAATACACATCAATGCCGCTCCACAGCCGCTACATATTATCACTAGACAAAGTTTCCTGTCAAAACTGAAACTAAAATGTCTTCAAATAGACAGATATTTAAAGAAAAACTGCCGATACTTCTATCACAAAAAATGTGGAGCTATTCTTTTCATTCAGCTCATCTTGTTGATTCTTTATTGTACGAACCTCATGAAAGGCGAGGTCACTTATCGATTGAGCCTTGGCCTGGCATTTATCACTCTTTTCGTTGTGTACATTGAGTTTTCTCGTGTTCACCGAGAGAGATATGTGCTGCGGTATCAAATTCAAACCATTCAAGCTCAACATTCTCTTGGTGTCTCAAATTCTACTCAGGAGCGGGCTCTCGCTCGTATTATTAGAGAAGTGGTCATGACTGAAGCACAGCTGAATGAGATAAGAGCCCAGCTCAACCTGATTCATCAGAATTCTAATAGCGAGGATTCGCAAAATAATTCATTCCAATATCAACAGTTAACTGACTCACAACTAATCGAGCAGTTCCTCGCTCAAGGGAATTTATTGCGGAATCAAATAGCACGAATGCAGGGATTGACGAAGGAGGAAATTGACGAAGTAATCCCTATTACGCCATATCAAGTCAGAAACAGAGGTATTGAAGAGTGGAATCAAATTGATGAAGAATGCTGCACGATTTGCCTAGAAGGGTTTAAGCAAGGCGATGAAGTCAGGAAATCTTCGCTGTGCTCGCATTTCTTTCACCCAAGCTGCATTGAAGCTTGGGTGATGCAGAAGAGTGTATGCCCAAACTGTAAGAAAGAGCTTCATTCATTGGCTGAATAATCGAGCGAAATTTGCCTGTTATCCGAGGTTTTTGTATTTTGTGAATAAGAAGAATGATGTGTATATTTTTTTTAATCGGGTCCTTTAGGAGAGGTTGGTAGGAGTATGCATTTAATAATTCACAGTAGTGTTATCTGTAAAATCCTCACATGTAAAGTTTAATTTGCATTTGTGCATATAAGACGGAGTCAAAAGTCTCTTATAATAACCTATAAGCTGCTAGACAAATTGTATATACTCTCTTGGAATTCAAGGGAAAATTATTTGAGATGTTTCCTATTGTCGCAATGCAGAAAAGCTTTTCTGATTACGATCAGTTGAAAAACTTTGAAGATCATGCACAGATGAAATAGAGCCAAAAGTGGAAAAATTTGGAGCGAATTAATCAATCACAAAGGCGCGTTTGATAACTTATTGGAGGGAAACTTTGAGTGTAGATTGCTGTTTAATAAATATAACATTTACTCTTTTATCTGGTAAACCCCTGAAAACTATGTCGTACACTTCTAAGGAGAATAAACCAGCCTCTGGATCGCTTCGATATACGTTGAGACATGAACAATTTTGCACAGTAAAAGGATTTTTTTCAATGAAATGAGTTTAATATGTGAATTATATAGTCGCTTACTGGCAAAACGAAGTTGGATAGTCGATTCCTCAAAAAGCAATTCGTAATCGAGTTTGACAATGACCGAGAAGGAGATTTGCTGTCAATCAAGCCCATGCCGGGTCAACAAGGTGACTTTTCTTGATATGAGATCACGAAGAAACTAATTCCTTATGATAGGCTTCATTTTGAAGAAACTGACTAAAAGAACACCAATTGAATATAAGGTATATCTCCTTCAATTTTCTTTAGAAATGTCAAATCATCTTGTTAAGCAGGAAAATAAGGAAGATGATGATTGGACCCCTTTGCTCTTTGATGATGCAACAGAAATTTCTCAAAGCCAGGAAATCAAACTGGGAAAATATGTGTTTTTCCTTGAAATTGAAAAAGAATCGAATAAAGCAGTGCAATCCGAGAGACACCAGTCAAGAAAACTTGTGTCTGTTGAAGATAGCAACATTATTGATAACCAAACCATTGTGAATAAATTTCCAAACGCCAACGATAACGTGTCTCTAAAGCAATTGGTCGCCGAAAAGGTCAAAGTCCGAGAGCCTAAACCTATAGTTGGTTTTAATTCTATGGAGAAATTGCTTAATGAGAAGAAGAATTCTCAGGAAATGGAATTCAGCAAAAGTAGCCCAAAAAAGCGCCATCACGAGGATAAATTCGAAATGAAAATCCATCAAAATAGTCTCAAAGGGAATCTCCACAATGGATCTGATGAAGATGACTGTATTGCTCAGAACAAATCAACTTCTCTTAGCAGAAAAAGACTGCAACGTACATCTCAACAATCCCAAGACTCCCAAGAAATTCAGACTCCTAACTTAGTCTCCCATAGAAGATTGAAAAAAGCTACTAAACTCGACGATAATTATGATGATCTCGTCGATGAGGAACCATCTACACAGAATACTATTCGAAGAAGATTGAAGAAGCTACCACAAGCTGATTGGGACGGTGATGAGCCTGAGAAACCTCAAAGACTCAAAAAATTAAGTAAAAAAGTAAGACTTGAAGACGGAGAGGAAGACCACAGGATTCATAATCAAATTGAGAAGGAATTATCCACCGTTTTTGAATCAACCAAGAAAAAAAGATTGAGAAAAAGCAAAGAAGTAATGGAAGAGGAAGAGGAGGAGGAAGAGAATAAGCAAGAACAGAAAGAGTATAAACAAGAACCGAAAGTGTATAAACAGGAACCGAAAGAGAATAAACAAGATCTGAAGGCAAATAATATCCTGGAGCATGACATAGTCACTGCATCAGAAGGAACCCCCAGAAAAGCGCCACGGAGACAAAGATTATATATCGAAGAAGATGAAGAGGCTTTAATGCTACAAAATTATCGAGGAGAACAGCCTTCGGCAGCGTTCGTGACTGGAAGCACTGAACAGGGAAAGACAGATAACGAGGACAGTCGAAAATCTGCTCATAATCCGAATCCTCAGCTGAAGCGCCTTAGAAAACTCGTCGAAGACAAACGAAATGCAGCTGGGAAGCAAACCGCTAATAAAGTCAGTAATTCTCAATCGGAAGTCTCAAAAGAAACATGCAGCATCTGCATCTGTAAATCCCCTCCTATGTGTTACGAACTAAAATTTCCTTTATATGTTAAGCCGAACTTACTGAAGAAACTGGTCATATCGATGGATGTAAGCATGTGTTTTGCTTTAGCTGTGTCTCTGACTGGGCAAATTTCGCGAATGAGTGTCCTCTGTGCCGAATAAGGTTCAATCAAATTGTAAAATATTCAAAAGACAATGTCAAGCTTGAGACGATTCCTGTAAAATTCAAAAATCAGAATAACCATAGTGAATGGGAAGAAGTATTGGTCGATGACGGTATTTATGCATCCTTTGCGCTGAGTTTATATATTTGTCAATTGTATTTTAGAGGCTGAGGACCATTGCTACATATGCGAACAGGAAGAGAATCCAGATGTTATGATGATTTGCGATCGTTGTGAATACCGATGTTGTCATATATATTGCTGCGATCCTCCTCTCTCGAGGGTTCCTGAGGATGAGTGGATCTGCACTTTTTGCAAGGAAGAAATAGAAGCAGAGGCTCGTGCACGCCTCAATCGCTCCAGACGACGTCTCCAACGGCGCTGCACCAATGAAAGGGGCCTTTTGGCACAGCTTTTTGAAGAAGTTGAAAGCGAAGATGAATTCGCTGATTATTTTAGAGATGAAAGAGAAGAAGTTGAGGAGGAGGACGATGAGAATGAAGATGTAGATGAAGATGAAGACGAAGATGATGAGAGCGATGATTCTGATGAGTCAGATTCATTTATTGAATATGAGGAGCGAAAGCCCTCTCGTCGCTCCTACCTTGCACAGTCCACACAAGGAAATCGTAATAATCACAGAAATAATGGTGATTCTTCAACCACAAGAAGGACAAATCATTCTGACCGTGCAGAAATGAATGAAAATCAGCTAAGAACGAGTTCACGTTCTGACCTGAATAAATCCAGATCGTATGAAGCAAACAATCGAAATGCACTCCCAAATGTATCTCAAACTCGCAGAGATCAGAGCGGAAATGGCTATGGCCGCTCGAACACTGCAAATCTTTCGAACTTTGGAAGTTTTCGAATTCCTGGATCTGGCAGAAATAATCATTATTGAACTAAGCTTAAGTAGTTTGTTCACTCGTCTAAGAATGTAGAGTTATTTGGCTACGATTTTAAATCCAGGAAAGAAATCTTGTATCTAATCTAGAGAATTTGTCTCTTTCGTGAATGCATATTTTTCATGTGAATCTTAAAATTTCTTCTAATGAGAAAATTTCCCTAAGCTTCGCGAAAGCAACCAATCGAAAAATCTTCAATATTCCAATGGTAAGAGGCAACGAGGTTATTTTCTCAGAAATTTCTTGGCTCAGGAATATCTTTGAAAACATGCAAACATCAAAACATGCGCACTTACAAAAAATTCTATAAATTTCCACATTTTAGTTCTTCTTGAGTTTCGCAGCGCTATCGCTGAAAGCCTGATGTTGCAACTGTTTCTGCGTGACTAAATCATACGAAAAAACGAATTTAATGCTCCTATAATAAAAGCTAGCAAACAGCAAAGAAATCAAGCAGCATGGCACAATGTACATGAATACCGGCTGTGACTGTCTCGTCGTTACCATGACTTCGTAAGCGGTTATCAGTCCAAATAAATATCCCAAGAACGTCCAATGGAAGAAAACAGGATCCTTCTTAGTCGACGCCTTTTTGTCTATAAAGAACTGCTTTATGATTCGATCGACGTCCATTTCCACGCACTGTGCAATGAGACACCCTGGGATGATTATGTCTTCGATTCCAAGATAAGAATGTAGTTTCAGTTCATCTGCCAATCCACCAGGAATATGCAATTTCAAAGGCAGGCTTGCCTGAAGTAAGGCTGCAGAGATAGGATTTTCTGTGAGTCTGAGGACTAGGACGTCATACAGCAGATAAGCAAGGAGGACATTGCTTCCAATGATGGGTCCAGAGATGCGGATCTTCCGGATTAAATACACAGTGATTGAATAAGCGATCACGTTATTCAGCAGCCAGTGTTCTGTGAAAATGAATGCTACTACAGGAGTTATCGCTACGATGGCTCCAATAACATCGTATTTCGAAAATTGGATTTTGAGTGAACCGATCATGAGCGTGTATTTCGGGGTTGTGCCAGCTGTTCCTTCCAATTGAGCGGCCAGTTGACTCGACGTGGCTATGTATCCGAGGATAAGAGATGGAATCCTTAAGAGGGGTAGATAAACAGAATATTCTGTGTGGTTGATAAGGTAATAAAGGAATGTCAAGCCAAAGAAGAAATTATTCTTCGTGATGCTCCCTCGTGTGATTTTCTTTGCTGATTCTGCGTAAGCTGCTTTATCGAATAGCGGCTGAGTCGAGAGTCGACTGTAGCAGCCGAAAAATATTGCTGAAAGACTGAATGCTAAAAGCTGGAGGAGAACTGGGGTCTGTCTTGCAAAAGGAAGGAGTCCCATGATCAAAACAGCGAAATAAGCGAAGAGAAAGTTGCGGATGGAAAAAAAAGAGAAATACACCCTGAATGGGGGTTCTTCTGGCTGAATTGCCTGAACTTGCCTTGCCATCGAATCTTTTAATTAAATGCAGTTAGAAATTAGAATCTTTAGATTGTTTAGATGACTTTTCGATTATTTAGCTCCTAAATACCGAGTGATATTCAGAGCGCTATCCAAGTGGTCTCTAGTCATTGGAATGGAGCATCCTTTCTAGCTTTGTTAAGAAGAAGGGAGATACGGTGAGCATAATGTGAACTCTCTCGCCTTATTCTATGTTAATCAGCACTATTGAAATATAGATTGAAATATAGGCGATAAGCTTTAATTGAAATATATGAGAAGATTATGTACTGTAAGCTTGCAGGCTACTCCTATAGAAATGAACGCTTTTAAGCTCATATCACATTTAAATGTCAATACATATAGCGTCCAGAGAACTGAAAACCGATTTTAATTCGATTTTAACAATTTGGTTATTTGCGGCGTAAGTTTTCCACCAATACAGAATAGATAACATTATGGATCCAAGACGTGGCCCACCAACAGGACCTGAAGGACGTCCACCTGATATGTTTTACGATCAGATCAAAGGAATACCACCTACAAAATCCAACGTGGTCTGGCTTCTTTTCCAGCTGTCAAGTTTCGTCGAAGAAGAAGATCTGGAGTTTGGAAAAAAGAGCGCTATTGTCTTCCTCCGAAATTTCTTGATCGCTTCAACTATTGGGCTCACCCTCAACGTTCAGCTCAAGCGGGTCTATCCTCCTATCCTAGGAATGAGCCGTTTTGCCACTATTCCAATTCGATTGTTGACATTCGGTGCGCCTTTCGGTCTATTTTACAACTCTACGATGACTCGATTTGATCAACTTGATAAGACCCTGGAAAAGTATCAGACCAGGGTAATAAAGTATCAAAGAACGGCTGACATAAGGCATCTGGAACCTCCTCGAAAAGATAACGAAGGTAAACGATAGAAGCATATAAATCGATTTTTCTGTAATTCCGTGTTCTCGTTTGAGTAAAAAGAGTTTCTCTTAATTGTACTGCTGTGTTTACATCTCATCACCATCTGATAATTGAATCAAATAAACCTGGCATTTTCACAATTAAACACAACCCGTCACAGCCTCATTTATTCGAATTAACTAGGCAATCAAAGGCGAATTAGGAAGTAAATAGCTAAAATTATTATATCATCATACTCTTTGTGTTGAAAAGAAGTTGAGTCGTCTCAAGCAAATCTAAATCACATCTGCTTTGTGAGGGTATTTCAGTTTGCTAAGTCCCACTGGAATTTTGAAAAAAATAGAATAAAATACAACTTTCTATTGCATACAATTGATTCTATTGATTTTTCAGCATGAAGCCTCCAAACACTCACCACTATTTCTTTTTCTTGGTATCTTTCTTGGTTTCCTTTACACCTCGATCTTTCTGCATGGTCTGTAGTTTTTCGGTAATTCTGTGTTTTAACGCACTCTCATGAAATTTGTTTATTGATGACGGAATATAAACGCCTCTGTCGATGGGATTGCCTTGTTGAGCCTGTCGAGCTGCTTCTTCCTCGTTCTGCTTTCTCATCATTTCCAAGAACTCCATGTCATCCATATCGTCATAATTTGGTTTCTTTTCTTTTTTATCCTTTTTCGATTTACCAACATGCTCTGTGGCTGGTTTATCCTGCACTTGAACGTTCTCTGGAGGCTTTTCCTCGGTTTTCTTTTTCTTTTTCTTCTTTTTTTTCTTCTTGTTCTCTCCCTGAGCCTCTCCAGCGTTATTTTCTTTCTCTTCCTCCTCCTCGTCATCTTCCTCCTCTTTGTTATCTGGAAGCGCCTTGCCCTGATCCTGAGGTTTTTCCTGTCCCTTTGACTCAGCCTTCACTTTCTTCTCAAGCACAATATGCCGATCTTTGCCCTCGCCTTTACTCTCATGGATTAAATTCTTCTGATCAGCGTACTCATGGAGTCTCATTCTATGATAGCTCGTCAAGTCCGCTGGCATCTCAAGCGAGTTTTTGGTGGGATCTTTAAGGAAGTTATCTACTCTGAGGAGCAGCTCTTTGAGTCTACGGTCTTCATCACCTGATTGGCTCTGTGCTGTATTTTTTGGCAGAGTTTCTATTTTTCGTTCCTCCATTCCTCCCTGAGAGGGCTGCTTTGAGTCCTTTGTTGGCTTCTTATCAGCCTTCTTTTTCTTCTTCGCTTGAGCGGCTCCTTGGCCAGCTCCTTGGTTGGCTCCGCCATCTTTGAACTTCGCACCCAGCGAGACTCCTTTCCCAAAGGCTACTCTGGAATCGCCTTCGAATTCATTAGCAGTCCGGAAATCTCCGTGCTTTTCGAAATATTCTACCAAGTTTTTAAGGAACTTATCAGATTTAACGGTGTCAGAATTGCAAATTATTGCCGCATGTCGCTTCGCCCTCGTTACAGCGACGTTCATTCTCCTGTACTCTGACAAGAATCCAACTATTCGCTGAGGGTTCGATCTCACCATGCTGATGATAATGATTTCTTTTTCTCTCCCTTGAAATCCGTCGACTGTTGAAACTTCTATCTTCTCGAGCCCGCATTTCGCGAGCTCCTTCCTAATCAGTTCTGCTTGAGCGTTATAAGGGGTGATGACACCAATATCAGCTTCTTGGAGGGTCAATGGGTATTTTTCTTTGAACTCAAGGATAAGGACTTTCACTAAGCTGGCTTCTCCCTCATTATATTTCGAATGCGACATCAACCCCTCACTTTCGACTTTATTTTCTCCCATCTGGCACCCAAAAGTATCTATCAGCGTCAGAACCGGTGTGTCGGATGCTCCGTCAGATTTGTCTTGCCTGAGATCATCGAGGTTGTGATCCTGAACAGAAGGATCCGCAAGCAAGCGTCCTTTGTACACCTCTTGGCTCGCCCACTCCATAATCATCTTATTCATTCGATACTGAACGCGAAGCATCGTCGAGCACGGCTCTCCATACCCATCGATTATCCTCTCGAATAGCGTCACGTTTAGTCCTTTCTTCTCGGCATCTCGGGACTTAATCGTCGGAGGGAGTTGATTGTGGTCACCAGCTAATATCGTTTTCTTGCCTCTCAGCAACGGGATCCAGCACGAGACTTCCAAGGCCTGAGCGCACTCGTCTATTACGACCACATCGAAACTTTTACTCGGCAGCCTATTGATATAGTCATCGATAATTTTTTCACCTGCGCCGGTATTCGTGCAGAGAATTACCTGGGCATTATCGAGCGTGGACTGCGTTGCGCTCTTCTCTAATGTCCTGATATCAGCTCGAGTAGCGCTCAGCAAAGCTTTGAGATCATATCGTTCTTCACGATCTCTCGTTTTGGCTAATTTCATGAGAGTCTGATTGATCTGGCGTTTGCTGTTTCTAAGCTCTTTGTAGTATTCGTTTTTCGTGAGGAGACTGTCTAAACAGTTCTCCTTCACTGTAGGCAGCAGTCGAGCCGGATGTCCAATACGACAGCATTTAACGTCAGTTTTCGCTAGTCTTTCGACGATATTATCTACCGCGATGTTCGACGGCGCTGTGGCTAACACTTTCAAATTGAGCCTCACGCACTGTCTAATGAATTCGCAGATTGTTTTCGTCTTGCCTGTACCTGGAGGCCCGTGGATCAGATAGACTGTCTCTGAATTCAGAGCGTGTACGATTGCTTCTTTCTGCTCGTCATTTAAGCTTTTGTCGACGATAGTCAGCTCAGACAATTTAACTTTCTTTCGTTCTTTCATCGTCGGGTTTGGCTCTTCTGGCGACTCTTTGCCAAAGCAGACTTTTAGTAAGTGATTTGAAGGATGAGGACCTTTTTCCTCAGTATACGCCTTTTCAATAGACTCTAAAGCTTTCAGATGTCTCTGATAAGTGATTTCGTTTGCAATCATAGCGAGTGTGAATTCTCCTTTATTTAGAGATTCAACAGAATCCTGATCCTTCATAGAAACTATCAACTTGAATGGCTTAACCTTATAAATAACGCCATCAGTCACCGACTTATTCTCAAGCTTGGTCGACTTGTCTTGAACGTAGTCGTAGACGCCGACCAAATCACCAGGCGAGAATTTGTGCCGTTGAAATTTCTCATTCAGCTTTTTCTGAAGCGAGTCGTTCTTTTCCATTTCGGTTTTGTTGTACAATGGACTGGAGAATGTTACTAGCGTCTTTCCGTAGAGTCCTTCTTTAATATTTGTGACGATGAGCTTGGTAAGACACAATCCCATTTCTTCCAGGAGGGTTAAACTGGACTCTTGGTAGATTCTGGTGGTTTCGTTCTTTTCTTCCTCGAAATCGAGTGCCAGCAGCTGCTTTTGCTTCTCAATGAACTCCGGGATTTCAGGGAAGCATTTGTTTTCAGTGGTTTGGACTGGCTCCATATGTTCAATAAATATTTAGAATTATTATAGATATTTGAAATTCGAGGTATTTAGAAGAAAATTTCCCAATTACCAACTCACAGGTAGATCTCACTGGCAAAATTTCTGCTCTGAGAAAAATGTTCTTGAAACTAACAACAAATATTGTGAGCCTGAATTTTTCAAATAGCACTGCAACAATTTTAGCTCAAAAAAGCTTCTAAGTTCCTGAGCTTAAGCGAGTTAATAGAACGAAATGAATTGCTTTCGAGGTGAGAATTAATAAGCTATACTGAATATTCTATTATATATGAAAACGAACTTTGTTACGCAAATTATCAATAAACGAATTGCCTTAGCTTGGCAGATGACGTTTTAATTTTGTTGTTGGGTTCTGAATGCTGACCTTCCTCATGTGTATCACAAGGAAAGAAAAATTCCTTGAACCTCTTAAAGGTAGCAAGTCCTACCTCGAACCTGCTTTATACTCATCCCCATAACCAGATTAGTATCATGCTTCTGACATAATTCAAAAGTCATCGTCCGTTCTTTGGTTAACGGATTCATTATTGTGATTTCTGTGGGATCTCTAAACACATTAACCACCGGCCCGCCTGATATCGATAGAACACCTACCGTTTCGGAATAGGTGTAAGTTGGATCCCCTTCGATTTCAACCCTTATGCAGATCGTAGATTTGTGTTTGATTCTAATCTCCTCGCTCAACTCATGCCAGTCACCGATGGAATCTTCGGATTTTGATTCACTAAGGACAAAAACTTGTTCATGCAATGATCTGCCTCCAGTCACATCAATGATTTGTAGATGGGCTCGAGCTTTTCCTTTCATGACATTTACAATTTGTATCGAATTCATCATCATCGCCTCTGAGAACAGGAGGAAAACTTCATCTGTTCGCTTGCTGGTATTCGGATTCCTGCGTTCATCGACCTTCTCAACCAGCGATAACTTCGTATAAGATGATCCCATATAGATCCAAATTTTATTGAGGATTCAAGCGAAATCGCAGAATTTATTTCGATACGTTTGAAGTGGAGAATAATTTGTCGATGAATAAATGAATTTCTTGAGAGAATCTGATTCCATGTCGAGTCGAGGGCAGGGTCCAGAGCACCCTTTACCTAACAGACGAGTATAATAATGCAATTCGCTTCGTTGTCGATTACTTTCCTATCTAATTTGTTAGAAAAACAGGGTTCTTTATACTGTTAAACCGCAAATTTTATATTCAAAATCAAATTTCATTCAATCGCACAATGACGCATAAAGTAAGCTTTGAGACGAACCCGAGAAAGTACGCGAACAAATCCTTGAACGCCCTCAAACCAAAGCCATTATATCATGACACGCCGATGATTTCAACTCTCATGTCACCTATTTCAGCTCGGAATGCCAAGAAGGCCAATAATATACTGACTCGTAGAACCAGCGAAACTGTTGCTAAACCCATGAATAATAGCCCTACTCAGGAACTCAACAAACTGAATGTCTTATTCCACGACGCGCAAATCGGAACGGAGAAACTTAAAAAGGAATTTGAAGTCCAACAGGCCCAACGTCAGAACCTCGAAGAAGAGAATCGTCATCTAAATAAAAAAATCGCTGAGGTAGAGGCAAACATTCTCAACTCTCAAATGCGCATCAATAGCCTACTCGAAGAAAAGCGAGAACTGTCAGCCAAAAACGAACAGCTGCAAAGGAACGTTGATGAAGCTAATGAGAGCATCCGGCATTTAAACAAAGAGGCGCTGCTCGCGAAGCAAAGGATCCAAATGCTTGAATCAAACGCTAATAGCGCTACCCTATCTCCGAAAATAAGCAATTTAGAGAGTGAGTTTGCGAGGCTACGGACACATAAAGAAGGTTTAGAGGCAAAACTAGCGGAAGTTATGGAAGAATTGAAACTCAAGGAACATTTACTCAAAAATTCCTCTAAGAAAATCCAAGGCGCTGAAAAACCCGTTGATGACTTGGTCTTCAAGCTGATAAAACTTACAGATGAGGCTTCAAACCCTAAGTCTGATGGTTCGAAGATACAAGAGTTAAGCCGTCAAATCCGTGGGAGTTATATCAGTTGTAATAATATTCCAAGGCTGCTTGAGAAGCTCGTTGAATTAGTGACTTCAGCGAGAAGAGCTCATGAGCTTCCAAAGCACGAAGACCTCGGGAATGGATACCTGATTTCTGATAACGGTGGTCAGAACATAGCGGAGACGTTGAATCGAATCAATGGATCTCTGGAGCGCGTCCAAAACCAACATGTTGATATGATGAAGAAGCTGCTCTTTAAAGATCCTAACAACAGCTCAAAGAGCGATCGCAATCTTGAGCAGCTCCTCCATGCATTATGCGAAGGACAGAGAGAAACGCTTGCTTTTTTGAAGTATCTGAGTCAAGAGGATAGGACTCGTCCTGGTGACTCTCGGAGGGTGAGGATAGATGACCAAATGAGAGAGCAACAGCAGCTTTTAATCGATCACACAGCAAATCTAATCCTCATGTCTCGCGAAATCTTAGACGCTGTGAAGTATAACACCTATTCAGCGCAAACATCTAGCCAAAAGCCGAGAAACGAGAATAATTTGTACGGTACAAGCGATTTTCAAGGCTCTGACTCGCAGTTTAACTCAGTCAATGATCCCGTTGGCGAATACGACTCAGGACCTTACCGCTCTGTTCAAAGCGCGAGTGTCGCCTCGATTTCAAAGGCTTTGACCACGCATTTCGATGTTGCTGAGGAACTGCAGACTCAAAATTTTGGAGAAGCGCTGAAATCGCTCTCAGCGGTCAAAGAAAATGTACAAACGCTCTTAAAGACTGAAGAAGCCGTCTTTTCGAGCTCTACCGCAAGCAGACTCGTATTCAGGATCAGTGGGCTCTTGAACCAAGCAGAGGCGGGACTCCAAGCCTATCTGTCTCATCAAAAAGAATTAGAACAGAGGCTGAAGAGCGTAATTTCGACTTATCTGTCCTCCAATTCCGCCATGAATTCCATGATCTCGTCAAAGCAGGTCGATCTCTCTGTCCAGGAGAGCTCTCAACCAAACTACCTGATATACCCCTCGGTCTCTCACCAAAATTCGCCGTCATCTAGCCATCGAAGATATGAATATGATAGCATTTATACAAACAGAAATCTTCCAATCTCACGGCCGGCCTCAATGTACAATTTGAATAAGGCGTCTCAAATGGGCTCTCTTGTAAGCAGTCCAAGAGGCCTCTCTGCATCAAAACAAAGCGAAATTTCAAATTCAACTCGTGAGTTGACCACTCGTAGGTGCTTCGACCAAGCCGAAAGTAACTTGCAGAATCGCGGGTTAAACGAAAGAAAGAGAGTGTATTCGCAACCATCGATTATCGTCGAAGAAGCCGCAAACCCTCAACGCAAATCCCATCTAATAGGAGATTCGAAAACGTCTTCGCCTGCCTCAAAGTCGACTTTTGATACGACTCTTCAGAATACTGGAGGTAAATGATTTCGAATAAACTTTTGGTTAATTTTGTTAGGTTCACTAAGGGCAAAAGTTCAAGATCCTCATGCGGCCGAGAAAAAGAATATCTTGGCTTCAATGCAGAATATTAAGGCTTTTGTGAAAGAGAATTTGCCGTCCAGCATGAAAAATGGCTCTAAACCTCCGTCGTATTTAGGGGCGAAGTTGTCTTTTTTAAACCCTAAGATCAATGAGGGGCGGCCTAAGATGCTTGACAACACGAAGGATTCTGAGGAGAATTATGAAATGGGAAACTCTAAGCAGCATCGATTGAAGGTCCCTTCGTTACAAGCAAGCACCACGAATATTGAAGAGTTAGAAGAACATTTTTGCCAAAGCTGCATCCAGAATATTACTGCTGGTTCTGAAACAGCGCAGTATCTAAGTCGAGAACAAGTGTGAACTACTGCTACTGCTTTTGAAATAAGATAATGACAACTCAACTAGAGCGCAGATCATTTTTTTTACATGTTACTCTATATTAAGAGTTCAATTTTTCTCAATAAATTTACAATTTTGAAGAATTAAATGATATACTGATTTTAATAATGACTTGACTATTCCTAAAGCAACAGATAAAGTGCTGCATGCAAATGCTGAATCTCTCACCATCATCATCAGAATCCTTTAAAATATGTCTTCTTTCATTCAGGATTGAAAAGGAACATTCGACTCGAACAATAGATAGTCATAGTTATAAAAGCAGATAGATAGAATTATTGGCTCTTCGAGTCATGATTTAATTCATAATTAAAAGCGAAAGCAGGAGATGCTCTCATTCAGACATAAAACTTAAATGATAGATATTTAATCATATCGTTAATGGCAGTTTCTTGCAACTGCTAATAAACTGACATTGCCTTAGAAATCTATGTCTTCAATCTTCTTGTTCTCATCGACTTTGAAAGAGCCAACCAATCTGATATCTCTTGAAGATGCTCCAACCATCACCTTATAATCTCCAGGGACAACCGTCCAGTCATGGGATTCAACATCCCAAATCAAGAGCGATTGATTCGTCATATTAAACTTAACCTCCACAGACTCCCCAGGCTGTAAAAACACTTTTCGTATTCCTCTCAACACTTTTGGAGGCTCTTCTGCTGAATCAGGATATCCTAGATACAATTGAGCGACCTCAGCCCCAGCAACCGAACCAGTGTTGGTGATGTTAACCAGAATCGCTATCTCCTCTCTCTTTTCGGAGTTCTCGTCAAGAAAACCAGCAACCTTATCATACTGGAAGGTCGTGTACGAAAGCCCATGCCCAAACGCAAATTTCGGCGTGATATTGAACTGATCATACCACCTGTATCCAATAAACAAGCCTTCAGTATAATTCGTCTCAAGTTCGATTCCAGGGTATTGGCTCTGTGTGAAACCAACTTCATTTTCTTTGTTAGGGAGAGTAATCGGGAGCCTCGCGCTTGGGTTAACGTCACCGAAGAGGACATCAGTGATGGAATGTCCGAACTGCTCTCCCGGCATCAGGGCAGCGATAATCACTGGAACTTCGTCAGCCCAAGGCATAAGGAAAGCTCCTGGGGAAGTGACGATTGCGACAGTGCGTGGATTGACAGCAGCGACTACTTTTATCAATGCGTCGTCATCAGCAGGAAGTGAAAGGTTTTTCCGATCTAACTCTTCGGTTGCGCTTACTCCAGTGAAGACTAGCGCTATATCAGCGCTTTCGGCTACGGCAACAGCCTCGCTGAAGGGCTTTGTACCAGCATGCACGACTTTAATTGTTGTGTTGGCCACACGAGCTCTTATTCCCTCTAGTGCTGAGACAACGTGAGCGATAGGGACGTAGCCTGACCCTCCTCCCCAAACAACAGGATCAAGGGCGCCGTCTCCAAGGACAGCAATGGTTGTCACGTTCTTTTCGTTTATCGGCAGAACTTGCCTTTCGTTCTTTAGCAAGACGGTAGAAGCAGCAGCAGCTTTTCGTGCTACAGCATAATGCGCGTCGCTTGTGACATTGGCAGTGAATTCTCCTGTTTGAGGCCGATCGAAGATGCCGATCATGAACATCGAATAAAGAATGCGATGAACCATGCCATTAAGAACCGATTGAGGCACGTCTCCGCTTTCGACTGCTGCTTTTAAAGCGTCTCCGAAATATATCGGGCCTGGCATCTCCTGGTCAAGCCCATGGAGCGCAGATTCTTTCGTTGAGTGTGCGGCTAGCCAGTCAGACATTACAAAGCCTTTGAAGCCCATTTTCCCCTTGAGAATCGTGTTTAACGTCTCGTTGTTTTCACAAGCGAAAACTCCGTTGACTTTGTTGAAAGAGCACATGACAGACAGCACACCAGCTTCAACTGCAGCCATAAAAGGCTGATAATAGAGCTCCCAGGCAGTTCGCTCGTCTATTATCACACTGTGATTTAATCTGTCGTGCTCTTGCTCGTTGTTCACGTAATGTTTGGCCGTAGCAATGATCCCCATACTTTGGATCTTCTCAACGTACGTTCTGGTCACCTCACGACCTAGATTCAATGAGCTGATGGACCTACAATGCAGATTTACCAAGATAAGGATCTTCGCCGGCGCCATACTCGAAGAGTCTTCCAGATGTTGGGACTCTCGCGAGGTTCATGCCAGGACCCAGGAGAATGTTTGACCCTTTGTCCAAGAACTCTTCGCCGATCGCAGTAACGTATTCTTTTACAAGCTCCGTGTCAAAAGAGGCAGCAACGGTCATTAGGGACGGGAACTGGGTTGAAGTGTTGAAATGCGTTTTGCCTCGGAAACCCTTGGCGGATTGTGTTAAGTATTGGTGCTAACAATAACTTACTTGGGGACCGTCATTTAAGGTCAGAGCTGGAATTCCGAGTCTCTTGATGGCAGGGACGTAGCCAATGTAGAGTCCGTCATGGCCATGGACCATACTAATTTTTTCATTGAGTGTCATTCGTTTAAGAAGGAGCCTTGCGCGCTCTTCTGCGGGTAGGTTTTTGTTCATCCAAGGTCGGCGAAGACTGCCAAGACCTTGGCATATCAAGAGCAAAAAGCAAATAAGGGTGAGACGGGACATAAAAAGAGGTATTCTCTCTTTGTCAAGCAGACAAATTAATAATATTGGAAGACTCCATGGCTATTTATAGGAGGAGTTCATTAATTTTAAATATCGAAATTATCGAAAACGAATATTTTTTAAAGATAAAGCATTTGAATGGATTAGTTATACCTTCGAATGGAAGATTACTAAGGAAATAATCGTTGATCTAATATATATTTTTTGAAATCTTTTTATTTGAATTGAAATATCTCAGATTTCTGAGCATGGAAAAGAGCTGTATGGTATCTACAGTAGTTGCTAGTTCTTTATTAAATTGGATACCATATTTTGTTTTTGAGTGAATTTTTTTGTGTATGATTCATGGAATATCCATGAAAAATAAATACTTCGATGCCTTAATTTCTGTTCATATATCAGAAGAGAGTCAGAGTTCGTTTCATTGTAGCGATTCTAATCTCGACTGCAAGCTGCTAGCTTTTATTTTGCATCTTCGTAAGTTCGTTTTATCGATAAGATAGACATGTTTTGATGCTAGACAAGTTTTGCGTGTTCAGAAAAAATAGTTTTCGAGGATTAGTCGTTGTATTGCTTATTTTGAATCAAAATGAATTTGTTTGATTCGCTTGCTAAGGAAAAGAAGGTTTGAGATCTACAAGTATAAGCAGTGAGATAAATCTGTTAATTTTATTTGCCTTAGCAAGCATTAGTAATATTCTTTGTTATTTTGTATTGGTAATTGGCACGAAATGTTTGTTCAGCCCTCAGCAGAGTTTCCCGTTTCATCAAAGTATTAATAATCACAAGGAGAGATTATTTGATCCTATGACCGATAGTCAGATCTGGAAGATAATTATCTTATTTACCATTCCCTATCTGAGAATTACAGCTGGTAGATATCACAGATTTTGCTGTTTCGCTTATCAATGGAATGATATCTGAATTTGTCTTGATTTCTAATTCTTTGTAATATCCCGCACAAACCACCTGATCTTTACTATATATCTTAGAAATATAAATAGCACTCAACAAATGCAGCATTACTCTGCTAGAAGACGACAGGCTTTACGGCAGATTTTAACTAAGTATGCATTCATATTCTCGAAATTGGAAATGATTCATTTTTTTTTTTTCAAGCGGTTGTGTTGCAAATACTTAAAAATATTGAAGCAAAAGCTATCAAATTCACAATCCCGATATCCGATCAACTCTGCTCTTGTTCAGAAATTGTTAAATGGATATGGCTAATTTTTCTTCGGTCTTAGCATGTTTTTGGTCGTTAATTAAATTGCTTAACTGCTATTAATTTTATTGAAACAATTTTCCGTAGCAGATAACTTCAGCCGGATTTTTCTTGTTCAAACTTCTTGTAATATCACGTAAAAACGGAGGATTAACGAGAAAATTAGGGTCGTTGCAGGTGTTTAGCACTGTTCCCTCGACATCATGCCTTTTTGGCCTAAATTTCTCATTGGGATTGATCGAATTACAACTAATGGAATGGCTTTGGTCTATCTTTCTTTTGGAAAACTAAGCAAATTACAAATAGTCCATTTGTTTTCCAGATTGAGTCAGTGTTTCAATCGAATCACCTGAAATGTGTTTGTGAGAATCCCAACTCTCGATTTTACTTTGAAAAATTCACTCTGAGTGATCTGTCCACTAACATCGTCGAATTTATGACAAATGTGCATATCAATACATCTGGATGTTCCTGCTGCAATGCGATCAATAATAAGAACCTAATTAGACCAATAAAGAGTAATGATAGAAAGCTGGCCTCAAATTTTAAGCAAAACAATTTTTGGTGGCCATACTCCGACTTTTCATGTTTGAAAGAAAACTGTTATTCGGTTGCCTGAGCACTCGAACATTTTTTTCTAAATGTTTATTGAATTGCCATTGATTCTTTATGTTTGTTTGTTTTTTTTGTGGAGATTCATCGCTTGTGACTTGGCCTTAGTTCTTCGCTCCAAGAGCAACCCCCGTGAGATTAGAATAGGTTGCAATCGAGGATATTCATATTCGTGTTAAAATCTGGAAGTTCTCTAATAGATTTCAGTGAGGGATAGTTATTCCGGTACTGCTTTTTAGATTTATTGCAAAACCAGACCCTATTTCCTATTTCCTTGGCAAAGTTTGTTGACCCGATAAATTCTCATGCTTAACATCAAGATTCTTCGGTGTTAATTTTTATTTCTCACAGCAGATAGTTTACGATGACGTCTTTAATCTTACCAAATTAATCGTGCGACTGTGCGGTCAGGTACTCATTAGCAATTTACCCTCCTTGGGTTATGGCACCCAAACCTTTTCACAATAGTATCGTACCCTGAAAGCTCTAGCTTACCATATCTGAATCATTTAGTATTTTTTTCTACAAATAATACCTAGCAATGTAAGGCCACAGAATTCAAACCAATCTTGAAATATCATCTTAAGGATGATCCTGGGCTCCGTGAATGGCTTCCTAAAGCCTAGAAACACATTTTTTAGAATTAGTCTCCAAAATTCCTGTTATCAATAAATTGCTGCCTTATATGTTCTCTTTGAGATAATGCTATTTATTCACTAATACACCGATATATAGATCCATTCCCTAATACCTTAAAAAGTTCTCAAAATACTACTTTCCTTTTCAATTCTCTCAGAGAAAATTTCATATATAACAGCATACATTGGCTTTAGATTCCACCGAAATATGCATAATTTCTTAAATCTGATACACACGAGAGAAACTTCATGCTTCCTTGAACTAAAATTTCGTTAAATTTGCACACTCACGTACTACTATCCTCTGTTTAAAATTTAACTACCATCCAAGTACCTCACTTCATTTTTTTTAATTAAAACACTCTATTTTCGATGATAATTGTTCGAATTAATTGCTAATATCCTTCCTTTGCTATCAACGCGTTTTCATTACTTAAATAGGTATTTAAAATTTTAATTTCCTCTCGTGAATAGCAATGATATCATGCGGGAAGTGAGATTTCATTAGTACTTCTGTCGACTTGCAAAATAGATTATCGTTTCTTAAATAGGCTACTATGATCTCACACTAAAGCCTTCTGGAACTCTCTCGAACTCTTTCTGGACCCTGAAAATTTGAATTTTTGAGAATTATTTAAAGTATTCGCAAATCGAATCGCTCTGATAACGATGAATGTCGATTTCAGAACCTGCACGATTAAAATAAATTTATTAAAAGCCAGCTTTTAAAATATCAAAATTCGTGATTAGGAATCGAGATTTAAAATTATTTGTTAATCAACCAGTTTCCAGCACACCTTGGTAAAAGATTGATTTTAGGTATTTTAAAAGAGTCAATGCATCGCGAAAGCGACCTCAACGAGCGGGAGTTCCTAGCAGTTCAGCAAAGCCTAAGACAGAAAGCGCTGTGTATCTCGAGTGGATGGATCATGATCGCCATTTTACAGTTCACCACCACCAACTCAATGCCGGGCCTCACCAACGAATATCTCGGAAGATTTGTGTTAGGTCTAATCGCGGGATGTTTCGCGCTTCTCAGCGTGGTTTCAGCTGAAAGAGGTCGGAAAAGCCCTCAAAAGCATCGACATCACCAGTTCATTTTAGGCATTCTGTTTTTCATCTTCTTCCTTATCTATGCAGTTATCCCCAAAACAGCGCCTTCAGAGCCCGAACTGTACGAATGCCAGCTAGAAATTGCTCTTATCGGCGCTTTTATGCTGTTTTCTGTCGACAGTCCCACCCTACGAACAGTCATCTTTGGAAACATGCTTATAGCATTCATAGTTCAAGAACCTATAAACTTAGGAGTCATCAGCGCGCGAATGCTATCTCGAAATTTAGTGCTGTTGTTCCTATGCCTTTTATCGCACCTATTACAGCTGAGGACGAAGAAAAAGCAAAGCCCTCTTGAATTAAAGGTGGTTATTGATGAAAACCCTCAGAGCTCTGTGTTCGAGTCGCTACCGCAGGGTATCGCGATATTCGATGAAAAAATGAAGCCGATGCTTGCAAATAGGACCCTGAAGAACTTATTTACTCTATCAGATGAAAATACCCCAGAGCGATTAATTGGCGCCTTTGAAGAAATAAATAACTTGAAAGTCCAGGAGGATCCAGCAGGAAATTTCAGCAAGTTTCGACTGACGCTGCAAGGGATAGAGTCGATACCGAAATCGATCTCGAAGACTAAAAACAGCATGAGCAGAATAACAAGTCTAAGGAAAAAACCCAGCGTCTTCACGAATCCCTCGACGTACACTGAAATCGAGAGAAATGACACCAGGTTTCCTCCTGAAGATGCCTTCAACTTGCTCAACTTTGAGAATTTACGACGAATGGTTGAGTATATGATAGAATCAAAGGCGAGCAATATGAGCCAACAAATAGGATGGAACCCTCAGAGCCAAGAACCTGAATTTATACGCGTTGTAGGCAAGCGGAACGGTAAAATCGCTGATGTATGGCTTGGGTATGTAAAATTAGAAGACAAGCACCACCTGCTAGTTATGGTTGACCTTCATAGCCGCATGAGACCAGTAGATCAGCAGTCTCCTACCGAAAGGAGCCATTTGTCACTGCTAGCCACAGTCGCTCACGAGTTTAGAACTCCTTTGAACGGCACAATGCTTATGATGGAAGCTTCTCTCAATGACGATCGAGTTCCCGCTGATATCAAAGCGAATTATTTAGAAGTTTCCCTTCGAAGTCTCCAGCGGCTTATGTACCTTATCAATGATATTCTTGATATCTCTCAGCTGAAAGCTCAAAAAATTCGAATCAATCACAAGCCAGTCGATGTCCAGAAGCTCGTACAAGATGTCGTGAAGGTGGTAAAGCTTCAAGCGTCGATGAAAGGGATCGCGTTGAAATATCACGTGCATTCCAACGTTCCAAATGTTGTTATGTCTGATGAAAATCGAATGCAGCAAATTCTCATAAATCTGCTCGCGAACGCGATAAAATTCACTTTCAATGGCTCTGTTGAACTCATTGTCAGAAGGAAGGAGTGTGACTATTCCATGATTGAATTTTGCGTTAAAGATACTGGAATCGGGATAAGTGAGGCTGACCAGTCAAAAATTTTCCAAGAATTTGAGAAATTGAGTTCCAGCGCAAGCATTAATCCCAGCGGTGTGGGTTTGGGACTAGTGATCAGCAACAACCTGGCTCATTTGCTTGGATCTGGGATATGTTTTACCTCAAAAGAAGGGGAAGGTGCAGAGTTTTTCTTTAGTATTCCTGACACAAACACCGATATGCTCCTCCCTTCATTATTCTCGAAGCAAAGAATTTCGGATTATCCCATTAAGCAGTCCAAGTCCGGAACCAGCCCACTGCTCAAGCCGAAGAAAGCAACGCTTGAGGTTATTCTAGAGCGCAAAATTTCCTCGCAGACGCTCTCGCATGCGTCGCTCGATGAGAGCAAGAACATGAGTCCGGGGCATACTCAGAACATTTCACGTTTAGCCGATAATTACTCGAAAAGCTACATAGCGAGTCCTCGAAGCGGGGGTAGATTCATCCGGCCTCTCCAGTTAGTAACGGAAAACCCAGTAGCTAAATACCCTGATGTGCTTATCGTCGACGATGACCCATTTTGTGTGTTATCTCTTGAAATGATACTGAAGCGCCAAGGGTACACCACAATGGGAGCTTACAATGGGCTAAAAGCTGTTGAAATTATCGAAAATTACGTAAAGTGTCATCAGGTGGATGGGTCGGACATGGGATACATTAAACTAATATTCATAGACTGCGAGATGCCTGTAATGGATGGGTTTACTGCATGTAAAAAGATAAAGAGTCTTCTGGAGCAGGAAGACATGGAGCAGATTCCGATTATCGGTTGTAGTGGGCAGCAAATCGCAAACGACGAGCTGTGGAAAGAAGCTGGGATGGATGATTACCTGCTCAAGCCGCTGAGTACAGATGCGGTTCTGGATAAACTCAGTATCTATATGTTTCAGCGGTCCATTGAAGAGCTTCTTGCTTAATAGGCATCAAGAAATTTAAAAAGTTATTGATGACATAGGATTTTCTTTTCTTCTTTCTTTATTATTCCAAAGCATGAGTTATTGTTTATAAAGCCACCGTAATCACCTTATTCATAATTTTATTTTAATTGTTGAATCGAGAGCTTTCCTTTTCGCCTCAGCGGCATAAGGCAGGCATCAGCCTTGTAATCTTATAAAAATTATGTTATATATGTTGTGCTTGTTTCATAATTGATTTACATAAAAAATCTCCTCACAATAATTTCGCAGTGTCTGCTTTGGAATCGCAATTGTTTTGTTTTGGTTTTTTTTTTTGGTTTGGTAAATAACGCCATTTAATCACATGGTATTGTGATATCAATAAATAAAAATTAAGATATTTGGAAAGAATTAACGAATCAATTCCAGAAATCATGGGAGGAGGATGGAGTGCAGCAATGGATGCTGACGCCGAATTGAAAGAGTGAGTGAAGGGTTTCAAGAATGAGGCTGAAGATTGCCCTGGTGAAACTTTCGAAAAGATCGAGGCTGTCAAATAAAGAAGAAAGTTGGTTGTAGGAACCAACTGCCGGATCATGATAATATATTCATCGAGGATGTTTGAGTCTTTGGATTTCCCTGATGAGCCTAGAAAACTCGGATCACTTGAAAAAGGCAAAACCCTTGATGATCCTCCGGAGTAACGATGTGTGGTCAAATTTAATGATGACCGGTCAATTGCTTCATCATCTCATAAGAAATGAATTTCGCATATATATTTATTTATTAATCCACGAACAAAAAATTGCATATGATTCGTTTACAATAATGCAAAAATACTGAATGAGTGCTCAGTTCCCTTATCCATTCGCCTGTAGCGATAAAATTAGATGGCAGGTAGTTCTTGATTTTGTTAAATATGATAGTGACAAATTGACAAAATCCAAAATGAAAAGATGTCTAACATCGCAAGAGAGAACATTTACTTCCACTATTCTCCCTGAGAATGCAAGTTTAACAAAGAGAGGACCCTGTTTTTTTCCTATAATGAGATTTCACAATTCTGTAAAGGCAGCGAGAAACCTGTCATTATCATTTTTTTATCTTTATTTCAGCGTTGTTGACGGTTTTTCTCCTCAACTTAGTTTGATTTTTTCGATGTATAATTCCCTTTCATGAGAAATCTCCTCACAATCATTTTTCAATGTTTGCTTTAATGATTTGGTAATTGCTTGTTGATTACTGGTAAAGGATGCCAATTAAAACGTGGATTCGTGAAATCAATAAATAAAACTTAGATATTTGGAAAGAATTAACGAATCAATTGAAGAAATGGACGGAGAACCTATTTGTGGAGGAATCGGATCAGCAAAAGATGTTGAAGCCGAATTGAAAGAGTGGGTGAAAGGTTTCAAGAGTGAAGTGGAAGTTTTCGCTGGTGAAACTTTCGACAAAAAGTTCGAGCCTGTGAAATACAGATCGCAAATTGTCGCAGGAACCAACTACTGGTTCAAGGTTGATGTCGGAGATGGTAAATACATTCATGTGAAGATGTTCGAGCCTCTACCTTACACCAATGAACCTGGAGAAGTCGAATCAGTCGAAAAAGGCAAAACTCTTGAAGATCCTTTATAATATGCATGCATTGATTCGAAATCAAGTTTTAAAATGATGACTGATAAATTGCTTCATAAATAAAGAAATGAATTTTCATATATTATATGAATTCACAAATCAAACATAGCACAACATGGTTCCTGTACAATTAATTTAAATGCCACATATGCCATGCACACGAAGAATATACACGATCTCGACAGATAGAGCAGCAATTTAATTTGTGTCTGATAAGTAACTTGACGAATTATTATGTAAAAGTAAAAATTCTCCATTATAGAATCTCACGTATCGAAAGTCAACAGAGGGAAAATTCATTTTCAATTAGTAGAAAGGGACTCGTTTAATCTGAGTACAGATTTCGAGGAATGCACATTAAGAGACTTATTTACTCCTCGATTAATGATTAAATGTAGATCACATTGTAATCACCGTTATTATGATATCACTACTAAGGGAACTCATTTCCCTTTATGTATTATCATGTAGAGAGGTAACGCTACTTTTTGTGTCAATACTAATGTTATCTCTGACTCTTGTATTTAATTTTGTGTTCATTGATGAAGTCAGGAACCAAAACAAATTGCTCATAAAATTAGTTTACTCTTCTTATACTTTTTTGAATGAAGAGGATGCTTCGCAGTTCACAAATATAACCAATAATTTTATTGGCATGTATATGTGTAATTAAAAGTAACAATCCTTCATTTTCAAGATTTAAACCTCAGAAAATTATGGATGGAGGTACGAGTGACATTCTAGAGAGCGCCGATGCTGAACGCAAGGATGGGGTTAGGGGATTCAAGCAGCAGGCTGAAAATATGGCTAATGAGAGTTCAAAAAACATTAAAAAGGTTATTGTTGAACACTTTATAAAGTAATCATTTTGTTCTTCTCATTGTCAAGAAAAATATTGACCTGTTTAAGGTTTATCACACTGCTAATCTACTTCTTCGAAACGGATATACATACACAAAAAAATTCATCCATTCTCAGTAAATCACCCAAAGCTGGTCTATTTAAATTCTTGTTCTTTGTTCCTTGCCCATAAATACATAATAAGCGAATTTGGCGTGAGAGTCGCTTTTCTCTCATTCAAAAAACTTTCAAAATCAGCATTAAAAACCGTATAAATTTTCTTATTATGCACCACCGTATAATTCACCAACCCCCAGGCACATTTCAACGCATCCTCAATCGTCATCTTTTTATAGTTCTTCTTAAACGCTGCATGAAACGTCTGGAAAAGCGTCTGGCTGCCAAATCTATTCAATGAGAATATATGGATAAACTCTGGTAGCTCCTCTGTTTCAAAATCCGCTTCTGTAAATCTTTGCCAAATCAGCATGTCGATTTTCTCAAGGATATAAGCGAATTTATCAATTTCGTATTGCTTTTTGATCGAATGAAATGCAATAAGCGTCAAATAAAGATCGTGTAAGAGCAGTGTATTCGAAAACTCGGTACGAGAGAATATAAACTCCACAAAATGCCAGATTTTCTTGGCCTTCGCCACAGGGATCTGAGGAAGATGCTGAATTATTAGCTTGAACGATTCTCTGTCCATAGCACTCGCGCTTTGATAAAAGAACGATGAAAGCAGGTCGATGATATCAGGTAACTCGTTCATGACTTCCGCTTGAGCCGTTTGAGAGCTATAGGCAGCAATTGATTGCATAATATGCTCTAAAAATTTATTATCAAAAGCATTTGGGTTCTGCTCGCAATAGCGAACGTACTCGAATAGATTCATTTTGAAAGTCTTTATATCTGAGTGCTCTGATAGCTTTTTCTCGAAGTAGCTTGCGACGTTCATTTCCAAAGACTGATCCTGACCTTGGTTATCTACTGTAGTAGTATTTGTAGTAAAATAGAATTTTGGCTGATCCACAAGAGAGAGGCTCCTCTCGCAGGCTGTTTTGAGGCAAGGATATAGATAGCGCGTTGAGTAAAGCCTTGTAAGTAGCTTGGAGCTGCTCTTTAGCTTTTGCATTCGAAAGATTTGAAAAGTCACTAATTTAATAGTGAATAATCGGATTTAAAGCGTTTATTTTGAGGGCAATGATAAAGCATACTTTCTGCTCATTCTATTGAACTTTCAAGCCTTTGAACTGTGAAAATAAGCATTTTGTCATCAATAGACGTCAATAGAATTTCAAATGACTCATGTGTCACAAAACCGAATTTCGCGTTGGTATTTGCATTATGAAGAACATGACACGAATAGGCTTCTTTCCAATCGATTTTTTTATTTTTTAATAACAAAATTGAAACAAATAATGGAACTCAAAACTCCCGCGATCAGCCAGGATAAGAAGCTCGGTCAGTCCAAAGTTGTCTCCAAATTAAACCTTGTCACTCAAAACAGCGCGAGCGGCACCAACAGAGCTGAAGAACCTAATTTTTCCAAACGAAATTTCAGACTGAAACACCTGGGGTCAAAACCTGATCATGATTCTGAATTTGAACCTCTGAGCACCCAACACCCACGAACAGCCGCCCAATCTGATCTTCTTCCGCTCGAGCTTGACATCTCCCTCGCGAAAAAGCAAACCAGCACTCTAACTCAATTGCAAACTGATCGTTTCCTCTCAACAACGAGAGCCAGACACGTTGCCAGTCCTCTGCATATCTCGCGATCGCCTGATCAGTTATACACGACGAGGAATTATACAAGCACATCGAATCTTAGCCAAGGAGAATATTCCGTGAAGGATTTTTATCTCACAAGCAGAGCAGCCACAAAAACTTTTTCATTTAAGAAAATGAGACCTCCTACAGTCGTCGCGACAGAGTTCAATCACTCGCAAGAGTTTAATCCAAGCGAAAAGTTAACAAATCTATCCCAGCACAAAGCACAAACAGGCTTTGCAGCAACAGAACCTGATCTTTCGGAGAAAGTTAAGCTAGGGAATTTTTACGAAGGACTGCCGCCGTCAATCAGGCAGTTTTTTGCCGATAAGAAAGATTTTCTGAAAATTTTCGATGATTATAATGTTGCGACCTTCTGCTTAGAGGAAGTAAGCGCTCTATCGGCTATTCGAGAAGCTTATTTTGTGTTTTATAGGTTATTACGAAGGTGAAATGCTATAGAGTAGAGCTCGGGCTATTGTTGGAGAAAGTAGCCGATACTCATAAGAAGCTCTTTGAAAAGACAATTGATGCTTCATTGAAGCTTTTTAAACATCAAGAGATGATAATAGAGCGGAAGCTTGGCGAAATCAAAGAAAACTTGAAGAAAATCGAATTCGAAAAGCTGGAGCTCGAGATGAAAAACCAGAATTTCAAGGAATTGCTTCAAATTTCAGAGTCTTCGTCAAGGATGCAGGCGATGAATATTGAAAAACTGCAAACTGAGATCAAAATCTCGCATGAACTCCGGAAGCGCGACCTTACCACCAGATTAGAGGAAAAGATGGATGAGAAAATGCGAGAAAACGGGAATTTATTTGGCGATCCTCAGGATAGAGGCGGGAACAATAAGGGATACTCTGAGCGATTGCAAGATGATGTAGCAAATTTGCAAGGGTTTTTCGAAGAGCTCGACCGCGAGCAGAATAATAAGGTATGTTATTATAAATTATGTAATAGGCTAAAGTCTTTATCTCCATTTCTACCTCTCAGGCAAGGATTATCAAAGACATGAGCAATCATTTGAAAGCCACTCTAAAGAAAATCAAATATGATGCATCTACCCAAGTTGATGAAGGAGAACTGGCTTGGACTGCTTCAAACCTTGGGAACTTCAGTTCCAACACTGCAAATAATACTGACTTTGCTGGTATGGAGAGCGCTGCGGTAAACGTCGAGACTAAATTGAAGAAGCAAGTAAGCGCGACGGATGCTCTTCCTGGAGTGGATCCTATCAATGTGCTGAAGATTAAGGATAAAGAGGTCAAAGCAAGCATTGAGCAGGAGAGTGATGCAAAGAAAAAGTCAGCGAATGTCATCACGTTGAACCAGGCGCAAAACATGCTGCAAGAATTCGAAAATAACTGGAATATGCCTCTCAATTTGATAATCTTCTTGGAAAACGTGACGAAAACCGGAGAAACCGCAAAGGTGCTTCCCTGGGCGTATTTTAAGAAAATCATCTTTGATATTTACAACGATCGGATAAAGAATAAAACCGAGATCGAGAACTCGTTGATTAATACGTTCGTTCCTTTGAATGAATACATCTGTCTGTTTTTCCTAAAGGTAGCTATGCCATTACTTTATCAAAATCTAATCGTTCTGTCCCAATGCAATAGAAATTTCATGTCAGACGAGTCGCAGAGCTAAAACTGCTTGAGTTCCTCGTTTCGCTGAAGTACTACGTTAAAATCTGGCCACGAGCTCAGCTGTTTGCATATATGTGCAATATTACAGGTGTAAACAAACTTCGCGAGGCACAAGATCCGATCAATATGAACGAATACGATATATACATGCAAAATTTCGTGCTGTATGCCTACGAGCATATCGTCGCGGATCAAGGGTCATTGGTTGAGCATTCTGAAGGCACGACTTGGGTTGTAAAGGAAAAGCTAGAGGAAATTACAGAAAACGTACTGGTGTTTCTGACTCCTACTTATCGGAAGAGGTTCCTCAGTGACCTGCAAATGCAGTATCGGTTTATCGGCGAAGGACCGGATAAAGAAGCTGAGGGAATTGACGTTGATAAGCTGCTCTTCATCTGCATCGAGCAATATGTGGAAGCGAAACGGAAAAATATCAAGGCGATGACGAAATACTTCTACAAAAACAGCCAGGAGTACGAGCGTATCGTCTCTATCGAGGATTTCGCTTCATATCTGCAAGAAGTCAATGAAGTTGAGATAAGCGTCGCTGGCCAGGTCTACCCGAAAGACATAACAACGGCTCGAGCGTTCCTCTATGCGCTTACTTCAGGCAACAACGGTTATGCTGTGACGTTCAAGCAGTTTATAGCCTCCATGGTGCGGTTCGGAATGGATTGCCCTTTTCCGTTCATTAGCTTCGGCTCTGACGACCAAAAGCAGCGGGATTATCTGGCAGCTAGCGCTTCAAGTGACCTGTTCAAGAGGAAAAATCAGCTGATGATGCAGAAAAGAAAAGGAGGGATGCTTTACTCATCGGAGAAGAAGAAATTCGGTTCTTTCTTGAGGAGTGGTAGTGAGTTTGGAAAAGAAGGCGATACTGACAGTCCAGTTAGACCCACTGAGGGAAAAGAATCGAAGGGTGGACATAAGACCAATATGGATATAAAATCAGCGAATGGGGTGAAGTTAGACTCTGCGTCTGCGCTGTTCGCGCAGCATTTCTCGATATTGAGGGAGTTGAGGAATTATTGTAAAGATTTCACGGAGATGGTTGAGAGTGGAGATCAGGAGTTTGAGGCAATGTTGAAGAGTTTTAGACAGATCGCGCAGATTCTTGACTCAGGGTGCGAGTTCCTCAGTTTCCCGATTAACATTCATTAATCGCTTACTGATACTACGCTTTTTAAATAAGAAAAAATACTCGAATCGTATTTTATTATTATTACATTTTATAGCTCTTTGGTTCTGGATATCCACACGTTAGTTGAATAACCTTTCAAATCAAGTTAAAGAGAAAATTTGTCTGCTGTTGAAATAATTGAAATCCTCCGTCCACAGTTTTAAGAGTATTAGTATTGTCAGAAAAAACACCGGATTCATACGTTTAAGATCAATATCATCGCAACTTACTACACTTTAAAATTCAAAAATTTTTGTTAATTTCGTATTTTGTAACACTAACAAGTGTTTTTTCAGCCCCTGCCAGCAGAAGGCTCTTTTGAGGATAATGTATTTTAACGAGATACATACAAATCTGTCAGTGAAAGAAATTAGAGTTCGAAGGAGTTTCAAAATTCATAAATACTTTATATATAAATTAACAGATTAGAGTCTCTCAAATGGCAGATTTAGCTGAAGAACTCAAAGACTTACAAAGCAATGTTGCCTTGGGAATTTTGGGCGAGCTTCAAACGCAAGACAAGATCTCCGAGGACCAGTAAGAACGTCTTCCAACGCACATACCTGAGATTATGTAACTAGAGCAGAATATTTTAAACAAAAGTTCGCAAACCTTCACGAAGCAGTTGTTCAATCTTTCCAGAATCATAAGCTTCTGCACGCTCGTACCAAAAAGATTAAACAAGTATGGCTTTCGATTTATTGGCAATGGAGATCTCAAATTTTTCCTTGTAAATTTCCTTTAGGATTTTTTGCAAGAGAAGTTGAAGCTTGATCAGTCAGCAACGTCGCAGCAACAGAACCAAGAGCTCGTGGAAGAGCATACACATGTCCTCCGAAAGGTATTGGCTAGGGAAGTATGAGCATGCTGACGGTATTATCGTGTGAAATAGGCTGAGAATGAACTGGATCTCTTTAACCAGAGAGTAGAGTATTTAGAGCTTGAGGTAATGGCTTTTTAAGCGACGATTTTCCATAGCAAATTGAATCAAATTGATAGTTGGAGGAGAAAAGACGAGAAAGGCAAGACCGAGCAAATAAAATTAAAGAAGAGCAAAATGAAGCGAAAATGAGCATTCAGCCTGAGGTCAACAAGTTTAACAACCAGATCAAAGAGCTGAATGTAACAACCACCGCTTTGTGATTTTGAGGACTTAACAAAATTATCAATCAGGACGAAATCACAAAAAGAACAACTCAATCGGAAACTGAGAAGAAGCGAATCACCGAAATTCAGGAGAAAATCAATAATCTGAGACAAGAAATCGATAAAAACATCGAAGAAAAGCTCGCGCTTCAAGACCAGCTTATGAAAGTGAAAGACGAACCAACACGCTGGAAGTACTTTACTCAGTTTCATTTCCATTAAACTAATGTGTATTCTCCAGAAAAACAGCTGATATGATTGAAAACGCGAATACCATCATGGACAAGGACGCTCAAGGGGTATTAAAGGAATTCTGGGAAAATGTAACTAACTCTTTGCAAATAGATTCTCGATGAAATTGAGAAAAAGAAGAAGCAACTTGCTGATGTCCAAGCTGAAATCGCAGTATATTGATAATCTTTTTACCCTCCCTCATAAGTGTCTTTTCCATTAGCATCTGCACGAAAAATATGAGGAATATGATAAAGTCGTCAGACATGATAGAGAGGAAATCGAGAAGGTACATTTGGATGCATCTAATTCCTCAAACTCATTCATCATAGTGCAACGCCAGAATGGCCCAGGTTCAAGAAGAAATCACGATTATTCGAGAGGAGCATGATTCGCTTGCAACCGAAAGAGTCCGACAAGAGACAGCATTGATTGCGCTGACGCGCGAGTGCAGAAGAGTCTCTGATCAAATACAAACGATCAAGAAAGAAATCGATCAGCACAAAAGGGAATATAAAAAAGCTGAACAGTAAACATCTTTCAATTCGAAATATATTTTACCATGGATATTACCTCTAGACAAAAGTTTAATCTGAAGGATCAGATCCGCGAACTTGAAATGGCAATGAAAAAGATTGAGAAAGAAGACAACGATATTAAATACGAGCTGACAAAGCAAGCTGGAATCGTAAGGATTACACATACTACCTGTAATTGAGCTATTTGGGAATTGATTAGAAAGAGAAAATCGTGGAGGATAAGAAACTGCTTGAATTCGAAGAGAAGCAAATTCACGACAACACGCAAGTTAAAATGGTATTTCCTTTGAAGGAAGCGCAAGGGGTTGAATTTGATTGTGTTGTAGGGAAAAATCGCGGAGTTGAAGAAGAAAATCGTCGAATACGAGGCCCATATTACTGAACTCCAATCCATTGAGGCAGGCGCACAAAAGGCTATTAAGAACCTCACAGCTTTGAGAGAGTCAATGGCCCGAAAAGCCTCCCAGGCTATGATTGAAGTCAAAGAGACTCGAGAAGAACTAAAGGTACCCATTTATCATATATCAAGCCTTAGTTACTTATATCCTTTCCTCTAAACTCAGATTAAAGAGCTGTTGATCCTTGATCTTACCAAGAAACAGCAGGAAACTGAGTTTAAACTGAACTCATTCAAGATCCTCTACGAAGAGGTCAAATCAGCAAGAAATAAATACGTAATATATGTTTTTCGAACTGATGAGTTTATCATTTTTATTGGATAGGTCAATTTGATTCAGAACAGCTCACAGCACTTGGCTGAATTGAAAGAAAAGATTAAAATTATCATGAACGAGCTGGAGATCTTAAAGAACGAATCTGCTGAGAAGGACCGCACGCTGATGGAATACAAGCATTTCATCCAGCTGGAAATTCACCAAAGAGATAGACGTCACGCAAAATTGAATAAATTCGAGGTGAAGAAGCGAGAGAAGAAAGCGATCCTTGACCAACAAATCAATGAAATTGAAAAACAAAATATGATTCTTCATTCGCTTGAAAAAGAAATGAAAGATTTGCGTCATAAATACGAGGTTTTATTTTCAATGCCAATAATTTTTCATTTATCGCCTTTCTTTACTTCTAGACGGCTTGTGAAAGTAGAAATTACACGGGTATCCAACTCATCGATCGTAACGACGAGCTGTGTATCCTCTACGAGAAGGCAAACATCCAAGAGAATATCATGAAAAACGGTGAAAGGGAAATTCAAAAGTTAGAAGACGTAAGTGTTAAAATCAATGAGCAGGAATTTAAAGCTTTGGGGTCTAGGACATCAGAATGATCAAGATCGAAATAGGAGAAACCAAACGAAAGATCGAAATCGCTTTGAAGGAGATTCCTGATGTGCCAAAGCTCGCAGATCAAGTTATTCAATTGCGAGAAGAGCTCAATGCGGCAAAGCAAAAGGAGCGAGAGCTTGCTGAAGAGCTTGGTAAATCATTTATTAACCAAATGATTACTTAATCATCTCTTCATTGTTTAGAAAATCCTAATAACGAGAAGCGTTGGAGAGAGCTTGAGGGTGAAGATCCTGACCAAGAAGCGCTCGAAGCTAAGATTCAAGTGCTCGAGGAAAGATTAAACAATAAGAAGGAAGCATTGCTCGAACGAGAGCTTATTCTAGATGAAATTACAACCCTTTCCGAGAAGCTGCGAACTCAAGCGCTTGAAGGCCGACAGGACTCACTTAAATTATCAGAAAAGGTAATTTTCTTGTGTTAAGTGCGGAAAAGTCTGATACGTTGGTGAATTAGGTTAATGAAGTCCAAGCCCGTCTCAAGGACCTCACGAGAAAGATGATGGCAACGATCTCTGAGCTTTCTATGTTCCAGGCTAATGCCATGAAGTTACAGTCTGAAAGAGACTATCACGTAAAGGAAACGGCTATGACATGAATAACTAATTGTTCGAAAAGGCAAAAATCGTCGAAGAGTGCAAAGAAAGAGTCGACGAGGGTCTTCCTCCAACACCAGACGTCGAAGTTGAGTACCAGAAGATGGTTAGAGATAAGATCAGATACCAACAAGATAGAGTAAGACTGTTTAGTGGTACGGCCTCTTAGTGTTTTCTATAGGAAGCAAGACTCCAACAAGAGGAGTTCCTCAAGAACTTGCCACCTTTCGCTACATTGTCTGCTGCGCCACGTCGTCTCGATCATTATATTCCACAAGGAGAAATCGAAGGACAGAAACAAACTGGTTTGTCCAAGCCGTACGGAGCTCACGCACCTTTCGCTGGTTCAAAGAAAAGCGCAAATATGCGACATATCAAGAAGCCAAAACAAAGGTAAGATATTTCTCTTTATTACAAATCGGCTAATATTCATTTCAAATTCAGAGAAATCGAAATTTAATCCAGCGCTGACGAGAAATACACCTATTTTTCCACAGGTTGAACTGGTCATGTGTTATTCAATGAGTGGATACTACTTTTATTTCTCTATTCTTTTTAAAATCGAGGAAAAATGCTTACATGTCGTGATAACTACATTTTTTGTCTGTTCTTTGTGAGTCAAGAATTTACAATTTGCTCTGCTTTCTAAAACAAAGAATAGAAGCCAGAATACTATTCAATAGCGGGTTAATTGTTCAAAGAGATTAGCCTTATAGTGATTCAAGCATAATAATAATAGATATTTTAATAGGACTCTGTTATCCACAGTTAGGCAGATTTGAAGTACTCTTATTGGTCCAGCTTTTTCTTTAATTTATTTCAATTGCCTCAAGGTGAATTCAAGAATAATTCTTGGAACCAGAGACTTTCTTTATCGAAAATATACGATTTGGATCACAGTTCTATGGGAGGTAAGGGCTTCTTCAGATCGCTTGTTTCATCACCTCATAATAATACAGGGCTCCTTTGTACCCAATGTTCACAATCAGAATATCTTCCTCATACGCATTTAAAAACCGAATTGAACAACATAACATACCGAGTACTGTCCGGCGATCTGCATAACCTACCCGTTGATGCCATCGGTACAAATTCCAAATCTCTGATTGAATCTGACAAATCGCTCGGTCTGCTCTAGTTAACTCCACGAATTCGCAGCTGAGCCATGATTCAACGTTATCGAAGTTAATAATTGATAAAGGCGGAAGGTAATGATAAGGTTTCAAGCCATTGAGTAACACAATTACAGTCAAATACTAGAAGAAACAAAAGCCTTACTACAGAGAAGGGGCAGCCGTAAATAGCGAAATCTTTGCATTATTTAAGCGTTTATAGTTCCGGTAGGGATGGTCGAGGCTACATCAGGAGGGAATCTCAGAGCCAGCTATGTTTTACACGTCTTTTTCCCTAATTGGAATGGAGTAATGCGCTTTTTGCACCGGGAACAACGTTCTGATATACCTTTTCTCAAAGGGATTAAATGACGAAGAGAGCAAGTTTGAAGAGGCAGTTTGGAACACGTAAACAATCTCGTTTCAAGTATCGGGCTTATTTTGCAAATTCGAATGTAGGCTTGAGAAAGCAGATGAACTAAAAGTGAAATCAATCGCGTTTCCTCTCCTCGGAGGAGGGATTCTGGGATTTCCTAGGGACATCGCAGCAAAATTGATGTTTGAAAACTGTGTCAAGTACCTGAATGAAAAGCCTGACTCCAATATTCAAATCATCGAATTTATAAGCACAGATCAGACGACGGTAATTGCAATTTATTTTCATTGTGTTTATCGTGATCTAGTGCAAGATCTTTGTAGATGAAGTCAAAAAGTACAAGTTCAAGCGTCTAGAAACAGACGATACCACTCGGACGAAATCACAAAAAACCGAAGCTACGTTGTCTTGGTTCACTGATGAGACAGGGAGACCAAGTTCTGATAATGCCGAAAGAAAATTGTCTAATTTCTAACTCATGTGGATAAAAGGATAATGCTTGTTTTTTTCAGTTGTTTTGAAAATGTAATCCATTGCCAATTCTTTT
>ENA-UOTX01000370-UOTX01000370.1-compost-metagenome-genome-assembly--contig:-NODE-370-length-49017-cov-14.673028_pt1 | contig 49017 bp, 37 predicted proteins | sample MGYA00238143_ERZ746982 | MGnify/ENA primary metagenome ERZ746982 (study PRJEB28758, sample SAMN06268862) | compost metagenome | isolation source: single cell | place: USA: California, Emeryville, Joint... | reverse complement strand
AGATGGAATGACATCCAGTCAAGTGCTAACTCTCTCCACTGTGACTTATTTTGCAGGAATTTCTTTCGGTAAGCTAAAATAACATTAATGACTGAACTAATGGCTGTAATTCGTTAGGACACATGCTCATCTTGTATCTCACGAGAAAAGCTGATGAGCAAGAATTTATGGATATAAAACCTTATTTGCGACCTTCATAATTTTTGTCAATGCCGCTGATGTTTGTTTTTTAAAAAATGAAATAATGGCACATCTAAGTCTATTATAATGTTTCACCTACCGAGCTTGAAAAGTTAATTTTTGTTGCTTTCTTACGTTATCAAAAGAGGAACATGTATACATAATCATGAAAATAAAAAGATCACACTAGATTTCTTGGAAAAGCAATATTAACTTTTCATGGTGAAGTGAATGACTTTCTTATTTTCTGTTAACAGTTCTCGTGGAATAGCACAATGTTACTTTTTCGAAATTAAATGCTAAAAAGTTTTTTCTTCTCTCTTTCTTTTTTTTTGCTACAAATTCTACGAATTAATAATAATAATTCTTTAATTTTGTAGATTGAATAATTAAATAAGATTCAAAGCCATACTTCATTTAAAATGCTTGACTAGTATTGTTACCAGAAAAAGAGAGTTAATGATTGATTGTGACGATTTAATATATTTGGTAAGTGGGAATTCTTTGGAAATTCATTAATTGCACACTGATATTGGACAGATAGAAAACTTAACAAAAAGCAAACATTGATTCGTAATCATGGATAATAATACAAAAAGGCAAGGTGATTTACGAATGAATTTCAAAACTCAAACTAATTACTTTTATCTTTGAGATTGCATTTCAGTAGTATTTATTACTCCGTTGTACTATCCAAACTCATGATATTTTTACTGATATGTTAAATACTAACAATGTCAATATTAAACTGACTCACACTCTTTATTTGTCAATATATAAAATGGAACTTCTTGTTTGCTCTGCTCACTGTAAATAATTCAATACTCATATACTGTCACTTGCATGAAATACACTGCTCATAGTGCACCAAATTGGAAAGCTTGTCTCATTAGTAGCTCCACTTCTCCTGACATTCAGCATTTAAACAAACTGAAATTGTATGATATATGACTAGACTGAACGATGAGAATTTAGATAGGAACAAACTCCTAACATTACGAGATTCTGACATTTTTTTTAACAAAAATATCCTGCTAAATTCACACATGGTTAGTTCCTTGGATTAAATCGCGATTACTGCCTACACTCTCATTAGATCTTCTACAATCCAAAATAAAACTAAGTGAGGCCACTTTTAAAAGCGACTTTAAGTTGATTCTTTTTTTTCATAGAGAATGGGAGGAGATGATAACAAATTCGAAACCACCAATTATCTGCTGATCTACTGAAAATTTTTAATAGCAGCTTGTTAATTGCTTTAGTTTATCCTATTTTGAATTGGCTCATCATTTATATTTATTGGGTGTCCCTTGTGAAAACGCATATGAACAACACAAAAAAGCAGAGTTCCGGCTCTTTCTTCAATTTGTTTCGAATCAACAAGCGCTCACCAGCGCCTTCGAACCTACCAAGCATTTCGATCCTACCAAGCCCTTTGATAACTTCACGCAAATTTGCAGACCTTCCGAAAATAATCACCAATAAAGTTTCGCATTCAGATCTGGAGTCTCAAAGCAAAAACAACTCCTTAGAGAACTTTGATTCTGCCCGCTCCATTGACAAAACAAAGTCGCCTTATCTTCCATCAAACGCTGGAAATTACGAAAATAAAGGTAACAAAAAAACATCTTTTTTCAGAGGAAATCATTTTCTGAGCAGGCATCACAAAGAATATTTTTACCTTTCATCATGTTATTGGCACAGGAGGGTTTGGAAAGGTGGAGTAGATCTCTCTGTGTTGAGTTAATGGTTGTTTAGGTGTGGAAGGTGGAAATTAAAAAGAATCGAAGTTTTTACGCAATGAAGGAATTGTCCAAGGCAAAGTAGAAATTTTCTTAGGTATTTTCCTCATTTTGAAAACAAAGAATTATCACCAAGAGAAGTGTGAACTCAGTTATGAATGAGAGAAACCTGCTTTCGCAACTAAAGCATGGGTAATTTGATGGGTTTTTTGCAATTTATTCGGAATTTTTTTAAATAGCTTTCTTGTGAATATGGTTTGTGCATTTCAAGACCGAGATAATCTGTATTTGGTCATGGACTTGATGACTGGAGGAGATTTGAGATATCATATTGGAAAGGTGAGACGGTTTTCAGAGGAGCAAGCAAGTAAGCGCACGTCATTTTTCTCATGTGAACGCTATTAATGGTAGAGTTTTTTATTGCTTGTGTCGTAATCGGACTCGAATACCTTCATTTGAACGGAATATTGCACAGAGATATAAAACCGGAGAATCTTGTACTTGATAATAAAGGTAGGCTCAGTCTCTTGAAGAAAAAGTTATTTGATTATTTAAATGGACAGGATACGTCCATATCACGGATTTAGGTATTGCGAGGATATGGAGACCTGATAACGCTGAAGATACTTCGGGGACGCCTGGATACATGGGTAAAGATAGATACAAAACATGAAGGAGGATTTTATTTTTTTATATAATGAAGCCCCTGAAGTGATGTGCCGACAAAATCATGGAGTGGCAGTTGATTATTTCGCGGTTGGAGTAATGGCATATGAGTTCATGATGGGAAAGGTAACTTTATGCTTAATCTGAGATTAATTTGTCGACAGCGGCCTTATGTTGGGAAAACGCGCAAAGAAATCAGAGACAATTTACTCTCTAAGCAAGTCCAGATCAAACAGCAAGAAATTCCAGCTGGATGGTCCCTCGAGGCCGCTGATTTCATAAATAAGGTAATTATTGAAATCAGGTTGAGTCGTTATCAATGTCATGTAATTTTTGTGCTAGCTGATTCAAAGGAAGCCTGCCAATAGACTCGGAATTAATGGTCCGGCTGAGTTAAAATCTCATCCTTGGTTAAAATCTGTCAATTGGTCCAAGCTGTATCGAAAGGAATTGGTCGCACCTTACATTCCATCAGTAAATAAATTGTTACTCAACTGATGCGTTATTTCCCAAAATACAAAGCAAAAACATGATAATTTTGATACAAAACACATGAGGCTAAATTCTCACGACGAGGCTACCGCCGAATTAATTCGCCAGAATGTGCTTTTACTGAGAAGAGATTCTGTTCAGAGTAAAATGAGTCGAACGAAAAATAATATTAATCTCATTCAATCAGGCTTGTTTCAAGATTATTATTACGATGGAACTGATCAATCAAAAGGAGAGCCAGCTCCTTTGAAACAATCAAAAAGCCCAGGCACTTCTGTAAATACGAGCCAAATACTCTCAATGTCTACATCCAACAGGAAATACTCCGGGCTGTAGAGGATTTCTCTGCAATAAGTAAAACAAAGTCAAACACACAATGTAAATGCGGATACTATTTGTTAATTTTTCTGTTTGAATATGACGTTCTGAAATTTTGGCTGTAATTAGTTGCATCAACCCTAAAGAAATTTATTTATTTCTTTCCGTCTTTTTTTACTCTAATTATCATCAAGTTTTGAGCTTTATATGGAAACCCCTGTTTTTTCACTTTACTTTCTTGTTTCCAGAAGCATATTTGCAAGTTTGATTGAAAAATTAACGAATTTAGTAACAAACTGCTCGCTGACGCTTCAGATTTAAAAACTGATATATTCAGCCATTCACTCAAAACACAACACATTAACAACAAAGTTTTAAACGAATTAACTCCTATTATCATCACGCTTCTGAATAGAATTAGAAACTATTATTTCTTCGATGCGCTGTCTTTTGTTCCTTCGTGTAGAATAAAGCCAGTGCTTGCATTGTTTGCATAAACTGGTACCTCGGATCCGAGCATAGGTCCTATTCATTCAACTCAATCAGAAATGTGATTTGATTTTCAGATACCTTCAAAAATGTCTGAAACTCTTTTTGTACATTTTTCATCTTATCAGCTGCCTCTCTCGCTTTACCCATTCGACGCGCTCGATAAAATCGTTGTATGACAATTGCTGACTGATACATCACAATTAGGCATGGTGCTGAAATGATGCCTTACCGCATTTTCTATTTCTCTCGTCGCTGAGATCATTTGTGAGATTTCTGGGAACATATTTTTGGAAGTATTCGAACCTTTAACTTTATTGTAATTCAACAATTTCATTTCATTACTTGGAGTCCGAGTATAGCTGGTCTGCTTTCCAGATCGGTGAGGAGTTTTGGTATCCCGTTTACTGAAACTCTTTTCCTCTTCTTCTTCCTTTGGTAGTTGCTTGGTAGAGGAAATGGTACCTAAGGTTACACTGCCTCTAGTTTCTGGGATTTTTTCATTCCTGCTGGTATCATCATCTAGGTCGATCTTCACTTCTTTATTGATTTGTGCGGTTTCTCTAAATTTGCTCGCTTTTCAAAGTTTACATTCAGGCTAGTAATAAAAGAAAAACATACGTGAAGCTTGCTCGGCTAGATTTTCTCCCTCTCTTTCACCTTGCTGGAGATCATAATTATCTGATCGCATGCTCAGCTCGTGTTGCAAGGTTTTAGCGGACTGTGAAATTTTTGGATCTGTTGATTCTTGAGTGAATAAAGCTTGTCTCTCAGGAACATGCATTATCTTGCTCGTATCAATCATTGAGACTGATTGATCAGTCTCTTTTCTAGTCTCTGATGGTCGTTCTTCGAGCATTTGAGATTGGTTTATGGGAAATATTCGTTTTTTGTCGAAAGAATCATCTTCTGCTGCCACTCCTGAAATAGGTTTCTCATGCACGGTTTTGGATGGAGATTCAATTGTAATATCTTGATGTGGCTGCTGCTCTTCACCCAGTGGGAAACGTGAAGCTTCTGGTTTATCTGAGACCTTCGTAGGTTCATCATCAGCGAATTTATTACCCATTTTCGGCTCACCAGTCTCTTCACCGGATTTATTTTGAGACTCTTCACTTTCTGTTTCTTCCTTGATCGGTTCTCTCTTTTCACTAGACAAGGCTATCACTGATTTCGTTCTTGATTTTTGAGGCGATTTTCCAAGGCCTTCTTTTTCTGAGATAGTAGGTTGAATTTTTGTCTCTGCAATTCTTTGATTTTTGAAAATCGTACTATCTACCAGATTACCATAATTTATCGTAGAGGTCGGCTCTAATTTAGTAACTACTACATGCTGATCGCTGGCCTTGCTCTTAAATTGACTAATTTCAGGAGTTTCTCTTCGGTACTTCTCCTCCTCTTCTTTTGCAGTTCTTATATATTTTTCAGATTCTCTTCGTTTTGTTGCTTTCTTCACCTCAGTTACATCGGGAGAAGCAAATGCACTAATGCTCCCAGAGCTAATTATTTCAGTATTTCTTTTTTTGCTCGACGCTAGCGTTTCTCGAGCCCAAATTGGAACAATTTCTGTCATCCTTCGATCCGCTTTATACCCTTTCAATTCTACATACTTCTCATCATCCGTGTCAGCTGGTTTCCTGAAGCTTCCCGAGCGACTTTTTCGGTCTGAAGTAATTGATCTAACAGACGACCTCTTTTGAGGAGTCTTAAGTCCCAGCCTGAAATGTGACTCATCAGCTTTTTCTTGACTTTCTTTCGTGGTTTTGCCCTCCCAAGCTTTAGTCTCCTTGGCCCAGATTGGCACTAATGGTTGACTGTTTCTTCCATGGAGCAGTGCTTTAATCGAAGGATCCAGCATCACGCTATAACGTTTTCTCGGGTCATTGAAATCTATTTTTTTAATTATTTCAGCTTCCTCATTGGCTCTTAGCTCCTCAAGTCTCCTTTTCTCCATTTCTTGTTCTCTCTCATCTTCCATTTCCTCTCTCGCCAGCTGTTCTACTTCTCGGGCTAATCTCCTCGTGTCGAGAGCGTTTTCTTTCTGTACAAGTGTTGCTCTTCGCATTCTTATCATATTGCTGTATTTTCTAAACCAGCGTTGAATTAAGATCGTGGCCTCGACTTTCTTTTTCATGACTTCGATCATTACTATTTCTCGAATTATTCCTCTTCCCTAGAGAACACGAAGGGATGGGTTAAAGCATATTATAATCATAAGATGGATGATCTTACTCTGTTGCTGTATTCTTTTCTCCTTTCAGCAACGATTCTCCGCTCATCCGAGTCAAATAGCTTTCTATCAATCTCCGTAGATAAGTTTTGCTCAGAGCGTTCAAGAAGGGGAATCAGGAGTGGCTTTTTTCTTGGGATAATCTCGGTAGCGTGGGTTTTAACGATTTGTTTTTCGACATATCGTCGATCAGCACGCATCTTGAATTTTGGTTTCTTCGCTCTTACAATTTCTTGTCTCACAGGCGATGCCTCACGACTAGATTATCGAGAAAATAAACATCAAGCAAGAGTTATAATAGTGGGCATTACGAGATTTTTGCTTGTAGGCTCGCATGATCGAGATCGAAAAACTTTTCTTTCTTAACTCTTTTGCTTAGTAGCTGTCTCTAATCAAAACATTCGATTTTTATGTTAGAGCAATGGTGTTTTACGTCTTCATCAGGTTCAATGCAATCGTCTGAATCGAGGATTTCAGCCACGATTTCTTTCCGTTTGACTATTAAAATTGAATTTTGAGAGTCATTCTGCGCTTCATCAGCTCGTGCAGCACGGGCTTTTAATTTTCTTCGCGAATTTAGAACCAAAGCAATAGATTCAGGTATATTTACGATATGTTCACTCCTTTCCCTTTGTGGAGTTCAGAATATGATAGTGCTATAAAGGATAAGTCCAGCATATACATAGAATTATGATATGTACTTCTTTCGTAAGTTGGGCTTCGAGAGCTCCGCGATGTGTAGTAATAGTTTGGGTAGTTCACGATCGGATTTAGAAATTGCACATAATTGTTAACATCGACCTCTCTGCTGATATCTAATTGAATAGTGAGTATTGTTTGAAAACTCTCTTCAAGATTTCATACTCAATGGTCTGACTAGGCTAGTTTGCTTTGTCTTTTTCTTCTTGCCTTCTTTTATTTACGATTATATGTGCTGCTGTTAGATAGAATTTACTTTTCTTGACGGGTTTTATCAGGCAAGCAAACTCCAAAGGGTTTTCACCTTGAGGAAGTAGTTGTTTGTTAGAGACGTGAGAGACTTGAAGATACTGATTCTTTCAGGCTTTGTGAGAAACTGATAGCTCTGTTTTCTATCGATATCCTTTCCGGATGCGGCTTTGATCAACAGACTGGGGTTGGAATCTTTCCGACCGACAAAATATGATAAGAGGCATGTAAAATGCTGTACTTGTCAGCTTCTTGGTGCTCGGTTTAGTTGCAGTAAAGGACATTCGCAATAATATACGTCTTTTTTACCTTAACGGACAATTTTTTAGATATAACTTATTTTATTTCTCTCAAGATCTTGACTAAACTACAAACAACAATCTAAAGGATTTTGTTCATTCCGGTGGGTAAAGAGAATATCACTGTCTCAAAGAGACAAATCTATACTAGAATTATCGAGGGATGAAATAACTGCTCAAAAGTTCATAATCTGTGTACACGGATTCAATCATATGTGTTACATCGAAAAAGATTAATTGTTGCAATACTATTGTAAAGAATTGAAATTTCAATGATAATCAGCATTCACCTCGACACACTGGGAACTGGAGGAGTTTTTCTCATTGGAAGTTAGTTTCCAATCACTAATTTATAATAAAATAAAAAACTATCATCGCGCCCCATTGATCAATAATTGCATAAGTTTTTAAAAAGTATCCTTATCAAGGAATGTTTGTCTGAAATCTATAAACAGGTCATCAGAAAAGCACTCTTTTGTCTCAATCTGATTCTCCAAGAATTAAATCAGAATTTCATCTGAAAGTATGATCTTAATCATAATCTTTAAATTTTGAAAATCGAAACTTTTATAATTCGAACCAAGAAGCATAGTTGCGATGGAGTCCATTTCAAAAACTGGAGAAGGAAATACTGATCTCGGCAAAGAGACAGTAACCAATACAAACGGAGAAGGCACAATACCTGTGGAAGATCCTGCCAAACAAAAAGGTGCACATTTATCAACAATTCATTGAAACTCACAAATATTCCGGAAACAGCCGAACCACTCAAATCCATTTCATATAGTAATTACGCTCAAGACCGCGGTATGAAGCCGAAGAAAGGATCAATGTAGCACCTGGCTTGTTACTCCTTATCTGACTTCATAAATCTTAGTCCTTCCGCACAGATAGCTCCTTTTAAGGTGATAGCTCCAAATAATGAAGAAATTCTTGCTTGCCGATTCGATCATGAATCACAATTAATAGCTTTAGGTAACCTCAAATCTCAAATAATGACTGATCATCGATATTGAAGGGCTTACAAATGGATTTACAAGTATCCATTCAGTCTCCACAGGTATTTGCAATACATTGCTACCATTTGCTTATTTTGTCATCAGGCAAGGTGGTGAGTTATCTCGATTGCTCAACGACCACCGGAATTCCTGTCACTGCAATTAGGTAAAGCAAAAACTTTGTGATCTCAGCGAAACCAATTTTTGTTAGATGGAGGCCAAATCTTCCAGGAATCACTTCAAAGAGTATCGCAGTCACAGGAAGCGCAGATGGTACCATATGCCATTGGCATGTTAACTCGGGTAATTTTGCAATTTTTTGATTGCGACATCCAATTTCATTTTTATTGTAATCCAGGAAAACTACTTCATCGACAAGTAGAAGAGAATAATCAAATCTTAGCCTTGGACTATAACCGCGATGGTTCTTGCTTTGCAAGCGCTGGAAAAGATTATAAGGTAAATTCGAAATATATATATTCGAGGCTAAACAGCAAAAATATTAGGTTCGGATCTATGACGAAACTACGAAAGTTGTGAATATGACCTTAGATCGAGGCCTCTGGCAGAATCCAGGACACTCTAACAGAGTTTTCTCTCTCAAGTTCGTTGAGGACGATCCGGATTTGCTTATCAGTGGCGGATGGGATAATAATATGCATATTTGGGATCTCAGAGAAGGAAAAAGCATCGCTTGTATATATGGTCCAAATATATCCGGAGATGCCATTGACTGTAAAGACGGTGTCATTCTCACAGGCAGCTGCAGAACTAAAGACCAGCTCGAGCTTTGGGATTTTGGAACCAGAAAGCTTTTGAGAGGCATTGATTGGGAATATGGAATGAAAGTCGATAAGCTTAATGTGTATGCGGCACAATTTAGCAAGAAGTCAACAAGATTTGTACTTGCCTGTGGCAGTGTTGTTAACGAAGCAAGAATCTTCGATCAAAATGGCGACTATATGGACTTCGCGAAGGTGTCCGGATTCTCTAAAGGACTATACTCAGTTGATTTTGCGCCAAACCAAGAGTTGTTTGCAGTAGCTGGAGGAGACGGAGAGGCGCACTTGTTTAAACTAACCAAATAAAGTAGAAATAACCATTTATTTGTATGTGTGGGTTCACCAACATAAAATTAGAGAAAAAAATTTGTTTGCTTGTTGCTTCGTAATATGATTCGAAACGTTGAACTAAAGGTTTGTTTTTCATCGAAATTGTGGAAAGAAGCAAATATCTTCGTCCCCATGCTAAGACTAACGAAAAATGCGTTTAACATCATTACTTAATTTGCTCATCGTTTTGAATTTTTTCTTTTTTTCTAAGGGACAAATGCGAAAAAATTTTCGATGTAGGCATTCAAATTACTATTTCCTTTTCTCCTTTTTCATTCTTTAAATACGAACACCATTCCCAAGGAACGGTTCAATCATGGCATTTGCTCATTCTAATGAATTTTCAGTTAATATCCGACTTACTGCTGAATTTCAATTATGAGTCTCTTATTTCTCATGCATCCATCCCTTTGGATATTGATGTTTGAAGCAAATGAATACTGAAATAGCCAATTCTTAATTGGCGAATGGTATTTCTTCATTTTCAAAATTTTTCTATAATTCATGAGAAAAGAGATTGTCCTTCCCATAATAACAGAGAGAATTTCACAATGCGCTTGATAACGCTTTCTTTGCCAAATTATTGTTTGGGAATAAAGAAATTATTACAATCGAATTTTTTTGGGTATGGGAAAGATCGCCTTGTCGGCAAACATCTGGGTCTGAAAATTCATAAGGAAGAGGATTTTCCCTTTATATTTTTGAAACAAGAGAGAAAATGAGCGGGAACTTGCTCAAAATGCTTTTTTGGAATGTGTGCGGGTATTTAAGGCCGGATTTGCGATGAATTAATAAGAATCAAGTACAGTTTGAATTGCCTTGATCCGGACGAACTGAAGGAATCAAACTTCATAAACTCAGAGCAAACGCGATCTCTTTCCACAGTGCGGATTCTCTTCATGGGTCCCTACTACTAAACAGAGTTCACATCATACTTTAACAACCAACTTCTGTAGATTTTTTGAGAGAATAGCTTCTTAGAGGCATAATTGCAAAAGCAAAAAGCTTTTTTTACAATAAGGACTTAGAACCAACTAACTCTCTTCGTGGCTAAATGCCTTTGGTTTAGAGAACTAAGGCCATATTTTGCTTGAATGATGGGTCACCACGATGTCCCGAATCATGTAGGGATAAATATTTGAAACAAATCAACGAACGAAAGGAGTGCAATGCTATTCGCAAAGCATCTTATCATTTGAATTCCACATCCTAGCAGGCTTTCACAATATGATAGAAAGCGTTATACAGTGTCAAATGGGTTTCCTTTTCGTGTGTTCCTTTTGCTGAATTCTAAATTCGTTGCTAAATTTTTTCCTTTTAAAAAGTATTGGTGCATCTGCGATGGCTTGGCAGAAGCAAGAGAAAGCTGAGAGATAAGAAAAGCAGGCGTCCTTATGATATAATAAGAAGCAGCCTGAATGATTGAAAACTTTTATTAATGAGTGAGTTGAAGCTATAGCGCAGTGTTCACTCCAAGATGCAATAATATCTCCAGCATAATTCTCTCTCTCTCGATCGATACCAATCATCTGAGTTACTACTTTGGGTTTTTTTTTCTCCTTTTTTTTTCAATAGTATTTTCCTCAAATTCAGTTTGAAAACTCCATACACCGGTATTTGCCATCGATGGTTATGTATGAATATTACCAGCGTCATTATCCTGCATAACTCCATAGCATTCAGTTCAAGAAAACTATCATCAAAAAACAGATTTTTTGGAGAGAATGGCTTCTATTGCTCAAAATATATGAATCGAACTCCATCATAAATGGTTATGCACCGAAAAATAAAACTACTAAATATCAACTTTTAAAACATCTAATCATGAAAACCTATTTTCCACATTCTTCTGCTTCTTTGATCGTGTAAGGTTTTTCTTGTAATCTCTTGAGACCTCTCTTGTGGAACTTTGTTTTCACGTGTTCTTCATATGCGTGCTTGTTTATGAAATGTCTGGCGCAACTAATGCAATAAAATTTGCCCAAACCTGGAACATCTTCAGCTTGAACGTCAGTCAAAACCTTTTCGGCATTTTCTGGTTGAACATCCTCCCAAATTTGATCAAGATCTCTTCTGTAGTTCCTTGTCTTCTGGAATCTGTGCGCAATCTTGTTCTTGGCTACGTTACCTTTACGTCTTTGGACTCTTCCCATTGAAGTACTATTTAGCTTTTATCAGAAATATAGTTTAATGTAAGTAGACTCCTAATTCGATAAATAGTCAATTTTGCCAATCAAAATGTGTTCGTATTTTCCTTATCGTTACTAAGCTCATTTTTCATTCAATCTGAATGAAGAACTCTGGGTGAGTCTGAAATTATGTGGTTTCGGCTCATGAAGAACTTATTCCTCTTTATTGAGAGTTTTTTTTTTGTGATTTAGTGAGCTATCTCTTGGCTCAAGGCAATTGAAATGAATTTGATTCTACCCATCGTTGTTCCCAGCTCTGAGAAGTGTTAATGTCCAAAATGCTGAGAAATTATTTTTTAATGTCTTGGTTTATTTAAATGCAACTTTAAGTAATTGTTGGATTTTTGAAGCAAATGAGGTTCTCTCTCTCTTACACCGGGGAGCTCATATGCTTATTATTTATATACTTTTACTGCAGGAGATGCAGGAGAGAAATGAAGAATATTTTTATTTTATTTTTTAATCTCAAACCCTTTTCAAATTTTTTTCATCCTAATTGCCATCATTACAGGTTTTGCATGATCAATAACTTAGTTTAAGGTTGTATTCTGAACAAATAATTCTTTATATGATCGTGAAAATTTGAAAACTGATGATATTTGTATGAAAAATGATCATCTTACTGATCTGTTTGTGGAAAGAATAGTTCAAGTCGATAATCGCAAATTTTCTATAGAGTTTGCTTTCTCGCTTTTTAATTTGAACAAATTTTTGTAAAAAGATGTCTTCTTTAAAACAAAAAGAAAATATAAAATCCATTCAGTTTTTATTATTTCGACTGTCCAATGGGTATATAAAATTGGATTATATTTACTCAAATAATGACCGAAGACAAAATAGGACAATAATATATGCAATATCTACTTCATAACATATAGCTACCAATAAAAGAAATACGATATTCTCTAATATCATTTATAATCTACACCAACAACCCAGCGAAAGTACCGAGTCTCAAAATAAACTATGTTACCTCCAACTGCTACATATTTCCAAATCTGTTAATGTTTCCACCTGGGAAGAAATTCATCATCTGAGGTAATGTACTCCTAGCCCCAAGCGGATTAACGATCGACAGAGCTCCACTCACACCTGACATATTCATCGACCTTTGATTAAAAAGTCGCTCATATCTGTTCACAAAATTGATTATTAATCAATAACTCTTCAAAAAAAAGTTGTTTTACAATTGTATTTGCTGTTCGAGCTGTAGATTCGAATTTGATAGTACATTCACTTTCATTTCTAAAGTTTCAATGTCTCTGATCATTCCTTCGCATGATTCTTTCATTTTCTGGTTCTATTTTTCAGAGTAGCAACAAACATTTTCAGAATTGAACTAGGCATATTCATTACTGTAACTGCAAGCAAAGGCTCTTCATCCTGAGTGAGGCTTTTTTCTGCCTTCTCAGACTTCTTTCCTCGCTCCGAAGATTTCAGCGGTATTTTATTAACTTTTTTCCTCCTTATCAGCTTTAAGAGTTGTCTGTTGCACAAAAGAATTATAATTTGCCAAAATATTCTGCAATTACTCTTGCCCTTTCTTGAAGAATGGGTGCTTGTATACAGCAAGAGTGTTTGAGATCCTTTCTTTTTTGAAATTGTACATATTCAGCTATTTTTCCAGGTAAATAACATCATTGGCAAGAAAACTAACTTGACGGATAAACGACGAAAGGCTCTTATGCTTGAAGTACTGTGGAAGAACCTGAGAGGCAAACTCCTCAGGTTTTTTTAGCAGGATTCCGTCACCTTCATCCGACCATCCTATTAACTCAACAAAACTTTCATTCTGGCAATGGATTAAAGGTTGGAAAAGAGAAGATAACAGTTGGTACTTGAAGAATTTGATGAAGCGTCCTTAGGAAATAGGGGATTTCCTTTTTCCTTCTGACTTTGGGAGGTCGGGCCTGCTCTTCGCTCTCTTTCAAATTATTCATTTTTGTTAAATTCCAAATTAATTAACTAAGAAATGAGCTTTTAGGTTTTATGATTTTTTTTGATTTGGAATCAAATTTTGTTCTGTGGATTTTTGTTCGTTGAATTTCTTGACAGTTCTAAAGTTTTAAAATTTCAAGCAGATTGCTCACAACATATCGCATAGCCCAAAATGCTACCAGAGACTTTTATAGGTGAGAGGCGGAGCCTCGGCTATTTGTTTATATTGTAAATCTTCCATATTATGATTCACAATTATGCTTATATTTGCCAAAATTTGTATTAGCAAGCAGTTATTTAGCAGTATCTGCACAAAGTCATTCAGAACTTGCCTCTGATTGCGGATCGCCGTCGTGATAATAGATGTGATAATAAGAAAAATAGGTTAATGTTTTGAAAGTTAAACGTTCTAAAGATAGTCACTCAAAAAGTCTTAAACCTGTAATTAAAATAAAATCAATTAATAATTTGTGTTCCTATCAAAAGAACATGATCCAAGATTTGAAATTTCATTAAATCCTAAGCATTTTTCAATTTGTACATGCGTTTCAATCCATGTTTCGGGCTACAGAACCAGTTCGGCTCGGTGTTGGTCACGGAAACCCTCTATTCCTTATTATTGAGGTCATGAATATGAATATGAATATGAATACTTCTGTGGTATTCTTCTATGCAGAGAGGGTGGCCGCCTAGAATTGTTCCCATCATTTTTAACAATCGAGCTATATCGAATAATTTGGGATTTGAATTCATTAAGCTCTCTCAATGGATTCAATGGTATGCGCTTAGAATATTCTCTTTTTTATATATCGATAAAAAATCAAATTTGTTTCGGATTATATAAGATCAAAACGAACAATTGGGAATTCAGTCAGTGAAGGTGTTCATTAATCTAGAATTGGGTGCAAGTTATTAAAAACAGAACGATTTTATCAATTTTCCAAATCTGAGTTTTAGAATGAAAGAAGATTCTAATATGTAAGGATACTCTTCGAGAACGTCGAACTATTGAAAGGTTTAGACTAGGCAATTTATCTAATTGTTAGGCCTGGACTTTTTGTGTTGTGAATGAGATTTTGAATGTCTTTGAATAGAACCAATCAAAGAAGTACTTACTTTGAGACAGGAGACATTAAAAGATAAAATTCAACTAAAACAGAGTTGAGTAATCACATACACGGCAAAAATTTTTCGGTTAAGATATTAACGGAAAGTTATTTTTTGTGAAATATTAAATCAAGTCACTGCAATTTGATGCACTCTAAGGACTAAACATTCGAAATAAAGGCACAAAATAAAAATATATGACTCAACGAGTATCAAAACATTTCAGGTTTGAGGTGAGGCAGTTATCTGAGTTAATCTTCCTCTTTAGAGAATGTTGAGAAAAGAAACAAAACACTTTATAACAAATATTCTATAGATAAAATTTTTACTTGCATGTGTTATTGCTCTCCAATGCTTTGTAAGTTACATAGATTTTTTTCAGCAAGCATTATGAAACTTGATCGAATTTCAATTTCGAAAACCTCCCAAAGTATTCTTGTTCTTAAATTACAGTCTTAGAGCATAAGATGCTAAATTTAATCAATCACCTTGTTGCTCTATCCAACACCAAATTTTTATCAGAAGAGTTTAAAACATGCAAACTACAATATGGAACATCCAATAATCGTCGAAAATCAAATAATCATTCTATTACATTGCAAGTGTATAGTGTTACTCCTACATTCTCTTTTTCTTTTCGTGAAGAAATACAGCTTTGGTGACTTTTATTTAATAACTGTTACTGGTGTGCGACTGATCTGAAACACAATTTTCATATATTATATGAAAATACGGAAAATGAAAAATACAATAACAATTATATTAACTAACATTCGGAAGCAAGCTGTTATCTCAAAGCTCTTTACGCTTGAATCCTTGCTTGCAGAAGTTCTATATCTCTGAGCATATCTCTGATTTGTTCCGCTTTCCTCATCAGCTTAAAATATATAATGCACCAGCACACGTTTCCCGAGCATATTCCCAAAATCACAAAGCATACATAGAATGTATGTGCACAGGTCATTTTTCCCACATCGAGCTGCTTAAAGGCCGATATTCCCATACAATGACCGACAATTACAGTCATTTCCAACACAAGCACCATAACTCCACCTCCAATCAACAAACCTTTAACAGTATACAACATAGTATCACATGAACTGGTTGAATACGCACTCAGTGTCTCTGCTGCTGTACTGACCGAATCTGTTGAATCTGTAGAGCTTGCTTCATCTTCTTCCGTATTTGCTGAAGTAGGAATGCTTAAATAACTGGAACTGCACCCGGCAGTTTGGAACAGGCCTGGAGCTACCAAGCAAAATACTATAACTCCTACACTCAACACGATCATCGCTACCGCAAGAATGATTCCAGCATGATTTAGACGAATAAAGTTTTCTACGCCGTTAATTGAGCTCTTCAGCTCCGCGATCTTCTTTTTCGCTCTGCTGTCGGTATTGTAGCTATCTGGAATCTTTTCTTTCACATGTTTCAAGGGTGATTCACTTATGAGGGAGTTATTTGTAGAAATATCGATGCTCCGGTCGTTTCTAGTCGACCTTCTGTGGATCCTGGGCCGGTGACTGCGTTGTTGAGAGGAGCTGCCTTTTTCATTCGATGCATCGCTCTTGTGTAGAGAGATTTTCTTGACCTGTTTCGGAGTATGAGACTTAGTTGGCTCACTCATTTTGTGGCAAAGGCAATTAAATTATTTACTAACGAAATTGCGCATTACTATCTCGATTAATAATTTTATTGACACTCAAGTCCTGCGTTATGGTATAATATCGATGAAGATTCAAATGAGAGATATTTTCATCTTCTGATATCCCTTTGTGGGAGAAATTTTCTTCTTTAACTCAAAATAAAAATTTTCTAAGCCAACCTCAAGAGATTCGTCGTTCAACTTTATGGTGGATAATTACCACTCTGTAGAAGTTTATCAGTCTTCAGCAATTTACTATATGAAATTTTTCACATTAAGGAGCAGTGATATTATTTGTTCGCACTGAAAACCCACCAGCTAATGAAATACAGGGGTTAAAATATGTGTCTCACGTCTTTTCATTTAGAGAGAGGAACAGTTTGCTCAAATCCAAGCGAATACTGTACTTGCACTCCCACAGCTTCATCGTTTGAATTGGGTGTAGGTGTCTTCTGATTATTATTTTCTTCCTCTTATCTTCCATAATTCATAATTGTTCACAATAGAAATCCAATTAAAAACGTTTTTGCGTAGTAAAGTTCTATTTTTATATTCAGACATACATAAATCTTATTTCCTTTGTTAAGAAAAATAAATTTAAATATGTTCAGCAAACTACAGAATTCTTCTTTTTCACTATTCAGGGCCAGTTGCAACAGAATGAGTAGTTTTAACCTCTGTCTATTCCTTTTATACAAAAATCTCTAGCCTTACCCACTGAATGGGTTTCTCACTCTACATTTTGATATACCTCTTATGGCATTAACGTTAGTAAATACGTAGAATTCGCTAATTTTTCAAAAGATCTCTCTTATTCCATTATTGAAGGCATGAAAATCTATAACAGTTACTGCAACTTCTGGAAAATTGGTTAGCAACGAATTTTCTGTTTCTCTCCTGATTCTGCCAATTTCACATTATTTCTTCTCTTTCTGATAGAGTATTCTTCCGCGACGCTCAAAAAAGTAAGAAAATGAATGCTAATCTTATTTTCACCATGAGAAACTAGTTAAGGCTCAAAGATACGCGCTATCTATCAAATTCACTTTAAATCTGAATTGTGAATAGGTTTTTCGAGTAGACTTGAAAATAATTTAAATTGTTGCTCCCTAATTAGACCTCAGCAACCCACCTGCATTTCCAGTGAGATACCAGAGCTCCTTGAGGTAAGAAATAACTGCTGAACCTTTGTATGATTTCTTATGAAAATTGTCTCTCAGGAGGCTTACTTCTTGTGTGACGCTAATTCGTATTCTAATAAAATTTATTGTTAATAGAAATTTATTCTGAGCCGCAGTTGAATTTTTATTTGACACTAAGACGTTTTAATAAATTTTATTGCAAGAAAATCTGCTCTTATGTCTGCAGGGATCTCTATGAAATAATTTTTATGCGTAGAAAATGAGTAAATCCCAAAAATTCGGCAGATTCGATTGGATTCTATAGCAGATAGCCAGTATAAAACTCGATGAAAACTTTTTCTATATAATTCAATAGTAAATTTTTGTTATTAACGGCAACTTCGAAGTAACTGAGCTCTCTCCTACCCAAACTCATATGCAGTTCTCATAGGTCTAAATGGCGGACGATAGCTATATGTATGATGATACTTTCAGCAGCGAAAGCGCTGGTGAATTAGATGCTTCATTCTCAAGTGCTGGCTCGGACTACACTCCAGACAGGGAATGCGATACCTCCCGAAAGATGAAATACCGTGTCATCACTGAGGAGAAAAGAAAAATGCTTATTGAACTCATAGGAGAGAAAGGGTTGACAATTGCTAAGGTGAACTATACTGGCTAGAATTGCTAAGCTAACAGTTTTGCAACACTACAGGCAGCAAGAAAGGTCGGCGTAAAATATTCTACCGCCAAGACAATATACGGTGTCTATCAAAACGAAGGGAGAGTTAAGACAAAACTCAGACGAGGTGTTGGCGCCGAAAAGAAGAAGAAAACGCCTCAAGCAGAGAAAAAAACTGTAGCAAAGAAGAGCAAAGCAACCACGCCAAAGGTTATCGCTGACGTGGCTGGACTCGAAAATTCCAATATCAGCACAAGACCAAGGCGCCAAATCAAGAAACCGTTAAATAATGAACCTGAAAAAACAGTAGAGCCCAGAGTACAAGAGTCTAGGGTTGACATCCAAGAGCCTCAATTGAAGAAAGGTAACTCTCAAATTTCATGGAAAGAGATTTAAAACTTTGCTGTAGTGGTTAAAATCGACGAGAAGCAGTCTCTTCCAGTGACCAGCGTGAGCAACGACTATGAGTTACTTACCAAAAGAGTTTTGGAAACCCAATACCCTACGGTGGATCGATCCATTGAGCAGCAGCTGCTCTTAACTAAACTAAATTATCTCATGGCCAATGGAGCCTTTGCTTCAAGGTTCCCGATTAATACCTATCAAGTACCAGTGGTGGACAATTTTACGATGATGAATTTGTTGAAATCACAGCTGCCAAATACTTTGCCAGGCAGCCTTAACAGTCCTAATTTTTTACCGATTAGGAACTGCTATACCGGCCCGGACAATTTTGGCAACGCGCTGCTTATTTCGAGCAATGTGGCTGGTTTCGGAAGAAAATGAGTGGAAAATTTCCATCGAGATCTAAACAACTTTAGATATTAACTTTATTTTTCATAGAAAATTGCGTAAGATATTAATGATAGCTAGAGTTTTCTCTCTTTTTTTCTTTGATTTGCAACTAAGAAAAGAGGACTCTTTTTATCTTTTTTTTATTGTATCAGCAAGCATAGATTTTTACATAGAGGTATGCAAACGTTGAAATTCATAAAATGTATTTCAATTCAGTAATAAACACATTTAATCGTTGTTTTTGAGAAGTTCAGAGGGAAATAAGTATAATAGTCGATTTCCACCATCAATTTGAGAGTGATATGCAAAGATTGTTTATAGACGCGAACAGAATTGCTCCTGTTTTAGATTATTATACTGTGATGGTTAAAAAGAAAGAGCTTTAAATAATCTTCGATGCTGATAGTGACGAGTTTGAACATCATGATAATCGTCTTAGAGTGCGCTCGATACTTTGATTTTAAACTTGATAGTTTTAATTTATTGATTCAATTGAAGGGCAAGGCATTTTTGAAAAATAAATTTTGGAGGGAAAAACTCTCGCATTGCAGGAATTCTTTCGACTAATTCGAATATGAAAGTATTATTGTCACACACCTCATCACTGAAGGATAACATTATAAAAATTCCAACAAGTGCACTTATTTTTTAGAAATCTCTCTTCAAGTAGCTCGACAGTCTTTAACAAAATCCAGATATTAAACAAACCCAAGCAATTCGACGAAAAACAACCTCAATGCCAATATGCCATCTAAAATAGTGAGCATTTTAATACGAAACTTGGAGATGTTTTGGAATCAATCGTTTCAGCAATCAGGTCTTCAGATATCATCCCAAAGTCAGTCGAGCCATTCTAATTTAATAACTCCATTGCTAAGACCCTCAAAATCGTCAAAAAACCTATTGAGTTTTCTGATTTTGGAGCATGATATTTCCTCATTTTTGTTTTTGTGAATTAACTAACCAGAAATGGGATAATCAGGGGCTGTGTTAACCAAAGGCGTTTTCAAACGAGTCTAACTTTGCGAATCTGCTAAGAGAACCCAACTTTCGCGGATTTTGTAGATTTCCAGCCAGCTTACTCTTGAGCCATTGCTCAACCCACTCCTAAACTCATATAACACATCCACCAAACAACACTCCAACTCCTCTTCGCCATGTTTCGCACTCATCAATGCTGTTAAATGCTGACGTAATTGACGAGATATACTTCAGGAATTCTCGTCAGATCAGATTTATCTTTCTCATCTGGTAAGAATTACCAGAATATGATATTGGCTCCAAAACTTTAATTTTCTAAAACGACCCCGGAATTAAAAAATCACACGTTGGATTAATGATTTTGATCGGTATAAGATTTGAATTTTATTGTTTGGGCGTTTGACACGACGATGAATTTAAGGAAACTTTTTGTCTAAAAAAATAAACATTTTCAAGAACTTTCAAAAAAAGAGAACACAGTACAATCCCAATAAACACAATGGAATTTCGTCTATGGCACTATTTCGCGATCTTCCACCTCATATGGGGTGTTATCATTAGTCGATGGTTATACCGACTTCTCCACGGTGGTCTTGACCATCTTCTGAAGGAAGATCCTGAATACGCAAAGCAATTCGAACCTTTCCGCAGAAAGGATATCCGCAACTGGAACCTCTACGAGATCTATTTCTGCGCCATCTTCCTCCTTCCTTACAGATTCGCGGCCAACATGATTTTACTCGTGATCTTGGGAGTCTTATGTAAGGCCCTAACTTTCGGCGTCGATTTGAACAAAGAGATGTCACTGTGGCGCAGACTTATGATCCGAGGAGTCACAGCTGGCTTGACACGTCTTATGCTGTATTGCTGTGGAGTTTATCACATCGAGAGGAAGTATCATAAGATCACGGATTTCGATCCGACTTATCCAAAGGAGTTGTTGAAAAGGAAAGAGCGTGCTCCTATCGTAGTCAGCAATCACATCAGCTTCCTCGATGTCTTCTACTTCGCTGTCTGCAGACACAATCCTTGCTTCATGGCTAAGAGAGAAATCGCTGACTGGCCGATCATCGGATGGATTGTTCGATGTAAACAGGGAGTCTTTGTCAAGAGAGAGGACAGAACAAACAAGGACGCCGTCCTTGCGGGAATCAAAGAGAGAGTGAGACAGGTCCAATCGGGACAGCACTACCCACCAATGGTGATTTTCCCTGAAGGAACAACAACAAATGGGTCGGCTGTTATGACCTTCAAGAGAGGAGCCTTTGCGAGCTTGGCACCTGTGAGAGTCATGTGTTTAGAGTACCCAAGAAAAGACTTCAATCCTGCCTACGACAATATGAATTTGATGGTTACTTTCGTGCTGATGCTCAGTCACTTTTACATGAGAATCAGAGTCCATGACATGGGTGTCTACTACCCAGATCACTTGAATCTCAAGGAGGAATCTGATTGGGAAATCTATGCCAGCAAGGTCCAACAGATCGTTGCCAAGTGCCTGAATGTACCTGTAAACCCTATGAGTCTCAGAGAAAGAATGGAGTATTATTACTATACTGAAGGCCTCAAAGAGAAATTCAAAAAGGAACGATCTAAGAAGAAAAATGAGCTGGCTGAAAATGCAGCTAAAACGAAAAGAGAATAGATAAGGAAAGTGAGCCTAAAGACTCCAGGATATCACTATAGATCATGAAAACAAATGATCTTGCTACTTTTTTGCTGGGATTTTTTTTTCTCCCTCTCTTTTTTTATGAAGAGAATATCAAGGTGATTTAATCTAAAGAAAATTATTGATATGGACTTTACATGGCTTGGAAGGACAGATGCCTGTACTTTATTATTAGATAATAAGGCACCACCTTGAGAAAGTTTATTTGTTGAATATGTGAATTGTATAAAAGTTTATTTTGAGCGAGCTCTTTAGGTACGTATATCAAAAGAAAAAACAAACGCAAATAATCATAGTTCTTATTATTCTCCTCTGCAATTAGAAAGATAGTCTAAATCCGGGATTGCAAATTGCAGTTAGATGTCGTTATGCTCATTCCACGAAACAGGTGATTCAAGGAATTTTAATCAATCTTCGACAAAAAAGATAGTATAGCAATTGATGATTGAAGAACTAGAGTAACAGACACTCGTATGATTTTGAAATAGCTGTTATAAATACTATTATTTAGTACAAATCAAATAGAAGCAACTAAGAACCATCTCAATTCCACCATCTTTCTTTCACATTCATTAATAATTTTTCATTTCATCAGAATATTGCTTGGGCCAACTCTATCAAACAAACCAAAAGCACGCTGGCAAAATATTGAACTACATCGAATTTGGATTTCAATATTTTGCCTGTGTGTGTTTTCGAATTATATTAACACTAATAAATCTTTATGAACGATCCTTCAAAAGAGTCATCCACTGCAAAAGAGCAGCTGAATCCCTCTCAACAGGGAGCCAGTATTTTTAACGCCACATCCAACAACCTGCTCTCTCTCCAGCGAGAAGTTGAAACTCTACGTCAGCAGCTCGAAGAATTCAAAAGAAAGGAAAGCGCGGCTAAAGATCAACATGACATCGAAGAAAACGTCTTTAAAAAGAACAAAGCTCTCAGAGAACTTCTTCAACAAGTACAGCAAGAGAACGAAAAAGACAAAGAACAGAAAACTAAACTCAAAAAACAGCTGCTTGAACTGAAAAAATTATTTCAATCTCCCGCTGACAAGTACAAAGAGGATTTTGACGACGAGGAAGAAACAATCGAGTTCTTAAAAGCTCGAATCCCACCTGTTCTCGCAAAAAACAAAGAGCTGGAAAAGGAAATCGCAGATGTGAGGCAAAAACTCGTCAAGTTCGAAGAGTTTAAGAATGGCGAGCTAGAGGTTTTGAAAAAAAGGCTCAAATCTCAAAACGAGCTGGAGAGCATCATTTCGCAGAGCCAAGTCCAAAGACCAAACGTCGAGCTTCTTAAGTTGGAATCGCAGGTAAAATCGCTCGAAGAGCAACAAAGACGTACTAAGCAAGAGGCAACTGAGCATTTCAAAAGCATTGTAGAGTCTGCTCGTTCAGGTGTTTTCAGAAAGGATGAAGGAAATAGCAAAGCGGTATATGAAAAGCAGCTGGAAATTGATGCGCTTAGATCAGAGTTGACTCAATCTGAAGGGAAAATTGCGCTTCTCAAAACCGAGATAAACGTGTTGAAGCAAGAAGCTGCGAGCTTTGAACTCGTTCGAAACCAATTGACGTACAGAGACAAAGAATTATCGCAGCTCAGGGAAGAACTTGACAGGATAAAAAGCGGTGGCAGCCAAGTGAAAAGCTTAGAACTTCTCAAACATTTGGAACTCAGAAACGAACGGATTCAATCTCTCGAGCAAAGAGTCCGGGAAACTGAAGAACAAATTAAAAGCTTGCGAGAAGAGAACATCCAACTCAAAGACGACGAAGAAGCTGCTGGCCACACTGTCGATCTTATTCGTTTGCTGTTTGCAAATTTATTCTCAGAAATGAGCTCGGTTGAGGAGAAATTCCGACGTGTTGAAGATTTGCATAGAATACTCAGCAGATTAGGCAATGTAAATAAAGAAATCGAGCAATTGATTTTGGGCTCTCGACAAAACAACTATGCAGGTTCGACTGTGATTCCAAGAGAAAAACAGGAAGTAAATTTCTTAAGTCAGATCAATAGTTCAAGTATATAATGATGTGTGTATTTTCAAACTAAAGAGTTTTCTTTCATTTAGGCAAGAGGAACGTCGCAGAGTTGGAAACAGAAGAAGATTTGATTGCTCATTTGAATGAGACGTTGAAAAAGCCAAAGGTGTTCTACGACGTCTTTAATTGGATATTAGAAGAAGTGGCAGCGATAGAGCAGCATGCCTCTAGCGGAGAAGAAAGAAAATCGAATATTGCAGATTTGGTGAAGAAGATAATTCAACACAGAGAAGATGTTTCTCAGCGATTAGTTAAGATATACAGCGCAAAGAAAGGAGATGACAGACGCTTTTTCTATGAGCTCTTTGTAACTCTGATTGAGTTAGTTGACTATTCGTATGAGATGCACCGTAAGAAAATACACTTTCTGAATCTAATGCCTTTTATCATAGAGAAATTACAGAGCTCCCGAGGAAAGTGGCTCGATCCGATGAGTCGGTTCGTCGCTGGGAAAATTTGAACACGCCTATTGTAAATTCATATCAAAGAAGCTATGGACTTGGAGAAAAAAGAAGAAGCAGAATAATAACTGAGATGATGGATTTTTGCGATTATTTTTAATCTATCGGGACCTTGATTGATTGAATTGCTGAGACATTATTGTTATTATTTCTGAAGTTTCTATTGAAATTATGCCACCTGTTGCATTTTTGAACTGAAAAATTATCAGCACACTCTCAATAAAATTTTACAATAACACTCTAGTCATTCACGGAATTGCGCGGGATATAAGCTATTGATTTAACCTTCTTTTCTCGAATAACTAACTTAACAATAAAAAACGACCCAACGATTCATTACAATTCTATTGATTTTTCGAGTTATACTCAGTTAAGCATGAACTTAATGGATACAAAGCAAAGTCAAATAAGCAATTTCATCTGCTAATTATTTGAATTGTACATTGTAAGCTAGTAGACCCCATGCCAGAATCATTAGTATTCCACCAAAGGGAGAGAAAAAGATAAAAGTCTTCAAATTTGTGAATGCTGTGTGGTAGTTTGGAGCACAAAATAGAAGGGCTCCGAGTTGAAAGATTGTCGAAGCATAACTATCGTAGAGGACCAAACCTGAAAACATCATTCCGAAGGCGCAGAAAAAGTGATAGATGGAGCTTGTTCTGAATACGTGCTGCTGGTATGGTGACCAGGTCGATTTGTGGCCTCCGGCAGCTCCGATAATAGTTGCTAGCATTGCATTAAAAGCGCCGAGAGCGAAAGCAGATGGAGATGCTATCATAACCATGGCAATGAGACGAATATGTTCCTTTTTCGAAAATTTAACTTTTGAATTACGAGCTAGTTAATTATAAGAATGAATCAATCGATTATAATATGAAATCCTCTCTAACTTTCAAGACAAAAAAATTAATATTGTGTCAGTATGACAAAGCTTATTTCGAGCTCTTCGTTTGACTGAGGTTGCTATTCTGAATTGCCTCTAATAATTACGTTAGAAAAATATCAGCTGCGAAGGTCTAAAGATACTCCTACGAATGAGTCTGTCAATAAATAAAATGATGTCAGAATCTTAATATGATTTCGAATGACTTATCATGCGTAAACATTTGAGAAATCATTATATTGAAAGGAGGGTCTCTCGGATTGGAATGAAAGGCATTTGCATTCCTTTCTATCTAGTATCGAAACCAATTCTCGAGCAAATTTCGAAAATTTATATATGAGAAACAGTAGAAACTGTATATACTAAGCTACTATTCACTACATAACTTAAGCCAAAGAAAAAGAAATCGCACAAAGTTTGTAACTATTTTTCTGGTAATATTCCAACAGCGATGAATTTGCTAATACAAATCACTGATACAGGCACAACATAAATAGTTAAGGATTATCTGATTTGGAGGAAAGAGCACTGTACGCCATTAAGCCCCAGGCTAAGATTATTGACATTCCTCCGAAAGGATTTAAAAATGTGAATTTCTTAACATTTGTGAACGCTGTATGATAGAGTGGACCACAAAACAATAATGCTCCAATTTGAAACAGTGTTGCGGCATAGGGGTCAGGGAATACGATTCCAGAAAACATCATTCCAAAGGAGCAAACGAAGTGATAGATCGTACCTGTCCTGAAAATTTGTTGCTGGTATGGAGACCATGTGGGCTTGTGCCCTCCTGCAGCTCCGATGATTGTTGCTGCCATTGCATTAAAAGCGCCAAGAGCGAAAGACGTTGCAGATTCGATAATTGTCATGTAGACCAGTTGGATATTTACCTTTCGAAAATTTAAATTGTATTATGAGGAGAGAGAAAATTCAAACAAATGACCCCATCAGATAAAAAATGAGGGGAAATCATACAAATGCTAGACATGATTCCTGCCTTGATGAGATTTATAAGTAGATAGTGCGAGCCTCCATTGGTATAAGAAGTTATTGCGAAATAGAATGTTTGAGGAATTGAGTTTTTGTTTGCCATCAGTGCTTAGAGCATAAAAATTAAATCGTGAAAATCAAAAAAATTTGTCAGCTGTGGGATTTGAACCCACGCCCATCGCTGGACTGCGACCTGAACGCAGCGCCTTAGACCACTCGGCCAAACTGACTTTCTTGTAATGAGAAAACCTCATTCTTAATACATACTTAGTCATTGTGTACTTGAAACATACTTTTGTTTAGTTGAACTGGGTTTTGATGCTCATTTATTTTTGTAAATGAACTGATAGTAAAGAAGCAGCTTTTCGCTTGCATTACAACACTGAATCTTGGATCTTAAATAGATACATTAAATCTTTTTCAAAAAAAGTGGAGGCGAACTTAGTTGAGTTCCATCAGCTGACATTATAAGTTCCTTCATAAATTTTCTTTATAACTTCTTTGTTTATTTTATGTAGCGATTTTCTACTCAGCTCTACACGTATTTACTTTTAATCCAAAACTTGAAAAGGGCTGTGAGTTTGTAATCTCTCAAACTATGGAAAGAGATTCCATACTCCCAATAAATTTACTCTTACAATACTTGAGTCTAATCTCCTTCTAAAGTCGTTCTATAATTTTTTGTCTAATATAACAAATGTTCCCGTTATAGTTCGTACTTTAAGAGATAAAATTTTTTTCTGGTCCGTTAGACTGATTTTAAATCCAATTCCTCAGGAAATCTACCCATTTTAAATGTCCCCTTCCGCAGTTCACGTATTTAGCATTCGGTCTCTCCAGAAATATTCTTTCTTTGATTTCAATCACACTCATTCATACCCACCCAGGTAGCTGAGAGGTTCAACCATGAGATTTCGATTTCATCAATTATTAAGCTACCATTCGACTTATAGACATGATAAGCTCTTTTTTTATGAGTTTACTAACCATCTTCAGCAGTTTTCTTTCGAAGGTAAGAAGGAAACTCAAATCCTTTTCACAATCAAATACAACAAAATAATAAAACTTGTACAACTTTTCAAGAAAGTTGAGTGGCTTAAGTCAAAGACTCCACCCTTCATCTTGCTCATGAAAGAGGACCCTAATAATTCACTCTCCCCTTGGATAAAGAATTATTCTGCACCTTCCTTGAAATACAACAAATGCAATCTATGCATTCTACATCTATCTCTCTCAATAGCTGATATATTTCACATGTTAGGCATCTTTGCATTGGAAATTCTACTCCTGGTAGCACTTTTCTTGCCAGTGATTGTTTTCATAGCGTGTTCTCTCATTTTACAAACCTTTCAAATTTCCTTAAATTATCGTTTAAGAAAAAGCTATCGTTTCATTTTAGATTTCGAATCAGAACGCGAGAACAGTAGATTGATATTCACAAAATTTATTAATTCCAATTACTCACGAATAAAATACATTGATCTAAATAACTGAAAAAAATAATTCAGCGCAAATTTTTTACGATGCGCTAATGCCAGTGCTCTAATTAAGTGCCAGCTACCACTGATAAATTTTTTCCGCAAAAAAAGTTATCCGATCGCTTGACTAATCTAGATTCTAAAATTTGCATCGTCAAGCAAGGCATAAGCAATACACATGGATAGAAACTTCATTTCGATAACTCCTACAGGAGGCTTGAACATCCGGAGCGGTTCCCAAGTGATTTCGTTCTCCACAAACGGAGTTTCCATTTCATCCGACCCCAATACCATGGCTCCAGGAGAAAATAATGTGAATCAATTCATTTCATTTTCATATTATAACCCCATTAATTTTTCCCAGCCTTTAACGTTCCCGTTCGGCAATCTATTCGGAGGAATGCAGCTACCACCCCCTTTGATGGACCCTCTAACGACCCAGCAGATGACTGTGAGAAATAATTACGGCGTTGTGACTTCCGTGATCTCCACGCCCACGTTTTTCTCTCAGCAAACCATTACCACTGGGGTGCCTGCTCGGCTCAGAGACCCTCTCGAATTTATGAGTCTGGGAAGACCTATTGAGGAGGCAATTCGTAATCCAAGCCCCTTCCCTGATCCATTAGCCGGGCTTCTTGGACAACAGAGCCCTTTCAGAAGCGCACCACTGAGTTTCCTCATCGGTGGAGGCCCTGCTGAAGAGAGCAAGCAAGACCAAGGACTTACCAGAGAGCAGATAGCTGGGATTAATACTTCAATCTTTGAAGGCAAGCAGAAAGATGTACCTTCTCGCTTAAAATCGAGAAATGGAATATCTAAAACGCCGAAGAATGACGCAAAAGTCATTGCCAAACCTAAACCAAAGGCACAAGCAGCCAATCGCAGAAAGAACGGTAAAACATCGAAGGATGATTCTGTTCCAGTCCATGTTATTGACTCAGAACTGGAGATCGAGGAAACTAAAGGAACTGAGCATTCAGAAAATCAAACAGGAAAAAACGACGCAGCATTAACCGAAGAAAAAAGCAACGCTGAGGACTCTGGACCAACGAGCAATAGAACCTGCGCAATCTGTTTAGGAGATTACAGTGAAGGAGACGAGTTACGAATCCTTCCTTGCGAGCACAAATTCCACAAGGAGTGCATTGACAGATGGCTTGTCGAAAAAAATGCGTGCCCAGTCTGCAAAAAGAAGCCTGTCGAAAACGCCCAGTCAAGGAATTCGGCTCCAAGGGACCCTCTCGGCAGAGGGACTGCACAGAATAGGAGCAATGTGCTATTTTCAGTTACAGTGAATAGTAGTAATCCGGTGCTGAGCCGACCGCCATCATTTCCGTTTGATCTCCCTACGATGTTCAATCCGTTTATGCCACCGCAGCAATTTCCGCAAAGGGCAACAATGAATGCTACTAACGCGAATCCGAATGTAGAACCAGATATAATCTTTGAGCGAGTAGAGAGAAGAAATAATTTACCAAGGAACACTGGGGGAAACCATAGCCAAGATAAAGGCAAAAAGTAAGTCGAAGGAAGAGAGAGACTTGATTTCTTTATTACTTTGATTAATATGTTTTTTTATTCTTCTTCCCCCACTAAGTAGGTTCCTTACAATCGTGTAATTATTTGGATTTATGTCTATAAGCACAAGAAAAAATTCGATTAATTTCGTGCGAATATACTTTTAATTTTCTCTTTTTTTTCAATCATCTTGTAGATGGTCTTCTCTACATAATTTGAATGGTAAAGTTGAGTGTGTATCTTTGGTTAATTTCTTCAGGCATGTACAGTTGAAAAGAAATCATGAAATATTATAATCATCAGTCAGTTGAATTCTCGACTCTCTTTCTAATAAAATTGAATTAATTAGAAGAACGCTTTGCGCTCGTAGCAAATCTCAACTCCATCAATTTTTTGCTGTTCTGATTGATTTCTTTGAAAGGGATAATTATTATTCAGATGGTCTCAATTGATTGTACTGAAATATATTGAGTTAGTAAGAATGAGACTACTTTTCATTATTATGCTTTGGATCTGTTTTCTGTATTTGTGATCAATTTACATATCGTAATTATAAAATAAAATATAGGTGATACCGTTCTTCACTCAAAAAAGTAGATAGGTATCTTCAGATATCCAAAGGTTTGTTATTCCTCATAACCTCTTTGTGAGAAAAACAAATGGAAGCTCTTGAGAAAGACATATCCAATAAAGATGAAACATTTATAGCGAAAGTTTCGTTGGTTGGGGATTTTAGAGTCGGAAAAACGAGTCTTCTCGTTAGATATTGTGATAGAAAATTTACTTCTCCCAACACGACAGTTATCGGTAAACAATTAAATCCATTTTCTGTTTTAATACATTTTTATTGAAGGAAGCACTTTTAAAACCAAAGCCATTCCATTTGATGGAGATGTTCTTAAGCTCGCCATTTGGGATACTGCTGGATCAGAGAGATTTCAATATGTTCCTCCTATTTATTTCAAGGGAGCATTAGGAGTTGTATTCGTATATGCTGTGAACGACAGAAAATCATTTGAAAATATTAGATCTTGGATGCAGAATCCTTGCTTTGATCTAAGTGCCTGCTTCTTTCTTGTTGGGAATAAGTGTGATAATGAAGCAACCCGTCAAGTACCATCTGAAGAAGGACAAAAATTCGCAGAAACTCATCAAATGGAATTCTTTGAGACCAGTGCTCGAGATGATATTAATGTTGATCAGATGTTTGATTCCCTTGCTCAAAAAATCTATCATATCTTGAAGAGTGACCCGAGTACCGTCAAAAGGACTAAAGGAATAATCGGTTTAGAGTCCAAACCATCTGGGAAACCAGTTTGTGAAGACTCTTGCAAAGGTTGCTAAAACAGAAAAAACTTTGATTACTATTTGTTATTAGTTTGTTATGAGTTAGTACACCATCTTTATAAATGATCTATAATTAATTATTGCTCTATAAACTAGCATATTGTCAGGTTATTATGAGTTCAGAAGTTGTCACTACCTTCAACAGAGATTTTTGAAAAGTGGTTTTCTAAGTCTTCAAGAATTTATGCTTCTATTTCTTTAACATCCTTATGAAGAGTCAACGATAATTTGTTATGTAATTTGATAAACACAAACACACAAAAAAATTAAACTATTTTCACAGAAATTTTCTAAATCTGTAATCCTGCCAGTTGTCTTTCAATCAACGCCTTGTAAATTCCATTCTTCTCAAGCAACTGCTGATGATTTCCTTCCTCCACGATCAATCCATCCTTCATCACAAGGATTCTCGGGCAATTAATAACCGTCGACAAACGATGAGCGATGATGATGACAGTCTTGGATTTATCTTTAATCAACCCGTCGATCGCGCTCTGTACAAGATGCTCGCTCTCAGCATCTAGCGCTGATGTAGCTTCATCGAAAATTAGAATCTTCGGATTCTTGATCAACGCTCTGGCAATCGCCACTCTTTGCTTTTGACCTCCTGAAAGTTTGATTCCCCTTTCACCAACGACAGTTTTCACTCCTTCTGGGAACATCGCTTTATTCTTTATAAACTCCGCCGCATTGGCCATCTTCATCGCTTGTTCAAGCTGCTCTGATGTGTATCCATCAACTCCATATGTAATGTTATCCTCAATAGTTCCTGAGAAAAGAGAGGGCTCTTGGGACACATAGCCAATATTATCATGGTACCATCTCAAATCCACATCTTTGAGGTTCACTCCATCGACGTAAACCCCTCCGCTTCCCACCTCATAGAATCTTTCTATTACACTCACAAGCGAAGTTTTCCCGCTGCCACTGGCTCCTACAACAGCTACTACATCGCCTGGTTTAATATCGAGCGTCAATCCTTTGAGTACTTTCACACCAGGTTTAGTTGGGTATTCGAAATCGACGTTTCTCAGCTCGATGTTTCCAGAGAAAGGTTGAAGTTTCTTTCCAACGTTGTTTCGGATCTTGGGTTTGTAGTCAATGATTTCAAAGAGCTTTTCACAGGCACCAATTGCTACGGAAACCTTATCAAAGACGCCAGCAATCGATCCGATGGCCCCAGAAAGCGTGATTGAATAAATCATGAAACTTGAGAGCTCACCTGGCGTGATTTCACCTTGCAAAACGAGCTTGCCTCCATACCAAACAATACCGACGATACCTGAGAAGGATATCATGCTCACGAATCCCATGAATAACCCTCTAACACGTGATTTCTTTCTACCCAAAAGATAGGAGTAATTTAATCGTCCGAGATAGAATTTCTTTTCTTTGTCTTCAGTTGAGAAGGCTTTCACGACCCGAATATTGCCAAAGGCTTCAGCAGCAACATTATTAGTTGCGGCGATTGCGTCTTGGTACTCTTTTTGTACTTTTCTGTTAAACTTGGCAAAACACATAATTGACAGAAGCAATGGTGGAATCGTAAGGAGTAGCACCACAGTAAGCTTCCATGAGATCGTAAAAAGGATGCCTGTTGACCCAATGAAGGTGAGGATGTTTCGCGTAAGGAGCGAGATATTATCTGCCGAAGCGTTTTGAGCAACAGTCGTATCTGCGCCGAGACGACTGAGAAGCTCACCAGATTTTTGAGAGTCGTAGAATTCGACGTCTTTATCGATGATCGCTTCGAAAAGGTCTTGTCTGAGCTGTCGAATAACTCTTTCTCCGATAAGTCCGAAGAAGAACGACCTTAATAGCGTAAAGACTGAAGAAACAACGCAAATGATGAGGATTAAAACCGTGATTTGATTCAATGCCTTTTCTTCTTTAGATTGAGAAATAATGTCGATCATTTTTCCTCCAAAGAAAGGAATTGTCATATTTCCGACAGCAGAAAGTACGAGGCAGATATTAGCAAGGATCATTAACTTCCATTGACGGAAAGAATAGGTGAGAAGTCTTTTGTAGATTGAAAAATTGAAGGATCTTTTTCTATCCCGGTCTCTTCTCGATTTTTCAGCGACCGAGATTCGGCTGTCGAAACTTCTGTCTGATTGACCACCGAAATTGCTCTCGAGATCAACAGAATTAGATTCTCCGAAAGATCGTTTAAAAGGACCTCCTTTGCCCGAGTCTAGCTTAACATAATGGTTGTTTCGAGAGCCTTTGCTTGAGTTGGCGCTGTCGCCACTGCGCAGAGAAGCTGAGAGTTCAGTTTCGAATGAATCACTCATTTATTCACCCACAAAAATAAAAAATTTTGATTATATTTCTGGATTAGGGCTTTAATAAATGCACAGGAGCGTAACGATATTATAAATTATCAAGCTAAAGAATCACTCTTTTACCCTATTTAAATTTTGTTGAAAATTCAGGAGAAGATCCGATAGAAATTATGTTATCTAACAAGATAAATTTGCAGGTGTTTGATGCTCATTCTGTTGCAACAGCTAACATCAGTTTTCTTCCTTCATAAAGAGAAAATTTACGTTGTGAAATGCCAAATGCAATGTAATCCGAATTTATTCATATCTAGGAAAAGAGGCGCAATTACTCTCTATACAAACTAAATTGAGTCGATAATATTCAACAATAGTCCAGGGTCCAAAACTTACAACTGTCGATCCTTGTATGTTGAAAGAAGATCTGCATTGAGCTCAATCACAAAAATAATAGCAGCAAATATTGAATCACAAATCTGGTTCGACATGTAAATTGAGTTTTTGATCGGGTTAAAGTCCATTAATTTAATGGAAGGGAGTATTGGTCAATTTTTTTTTTGGGTGTTTGCTTTTTTTTTTTAGCGTTAAGCCAGCGAAATCGAGAACTGGGAAAAATATGGTTATGAAGAAAGAGGCACTTGCATGGCAAATTGCTTTAGTTGGTATTTTAGTTGGAATTGCTTTGATCCTCATTCTACTCTAACGAAACTTCATCTCTCCGAGTAATAAAAATATTTATGCAAGAACAGTTCAACAAAATTTTTTACAAACGATTTTTTTCTCTCTCAAGGCTTCCAGGAAGATTTAAAGAAAGCGCTCCATCTCATCGAGCAACTCTTCTCTTTCCTCAGAAATCCAAAAGAATTTCCCATAATAAATATCATATTGTCTTTAAATACTGTAGTTATCCCAGTTTTCCAAATGGTTTTCTTATTATCTACAACCATACAAGCAATTGTTATTTTTCACCAATAGGACTGTCGGTAGCTGCTCATCCGTCTATTCAAACTGGTTTATGCTTCTGATTTATATTTCTTTGTTAAATGCTAGCTAAATTACTGATGCATAATTGTTGCTTTTCCTTATCGGCCTTATTGAGATGAAGCTCATAATATTCACATTTTAACTTCACCTCATCATGAAGTCTTTTGAAAAAAATATACTATTCGAAAGCCTCCAAACCTTTTTCAAAAAATTTCACGCTATTAGTTTCTCTAATATACAATAGATAAAGTTTAAAAGTTCGATTTAATTAGCCAGTTTGCTTCTACACATCTCTCTCAGCACATGAACTCCAAACAAACGAAGTTTCCCGAGGAAATTCAGAAAGCACTCGAAGAAAACGATGTGACCGCTTTTGAAGAAATATTTGCCAGTTCAAACTTTGGCACTGCTACAAAGAATGAAATATTGTATGGGATTGTATCTTCTTCAAAGACCCAAACAGATAAAGGGTTTGTTCAGTCCTGTCTCAAGTAAAAGAAAACAAAACTTCTCTAAGCTGACTTTCATTTCCTCTAGTCTCGGAGCCTCAGCAGCAACCAAAGGCAATGAGGGTACGATTAAGAAAAATATGCTAGAGTTTTAAAATTTTTTTCAAAATACAGACGTCACGGTATTGATGGTTGCAGCGTATAAGGGAGATATTGAAGTGGTCAATATGCTCCTAGAGCACGCATCGAAATTTGATATCAATCAGAAAGACAAGCAAGGGAAAACGGCATTATTCTATGCATTAGAAAGTCCAGCAGAAAACTCTGATGTTATTTCAACACTTCTCGACCGCGAAGCAGAAGTTAACGTTAGAATTAAGGATGGCGTCACTCCTTTGTTGAAAGCAGTCGATCTTGGGTACCACAATATCGCAGAACTGCTACTGCAGCAGCAAGCAAACGTTAATGATGCTCATCAAAGAACTGGTACTAGCTAGTTTGTTAATTTGAGTTACAGCATTCTGTCTGATGTAGGAGACACGGCGCTGCATGTGGCACTTCAGAAAGGATATTATCACTTAGCTAAGATACTTCTTAATTACCATGCAAATCCAGCGATTAAAAATGCAAAGGGCATTAGCTGCTTCGACCTTGCAGAACAGTTGTCTGAGTCCGAAAATTGGCTGAAAGAGCTTATCAAGCCTAAGGTAGAGAACATCACTCCAAAGAAATAATTTTTTCATTTTCCAATTTAGGTCCCGGTTAAGCACCAGTCTCAAGAGACGGCTCCAAACTTTGATTCATCCAGTCAGAAACAGCCGTATTATTCGAAACAGCGCAGCAGTGATACTATTCAAAAGGGGGCGGACCAAAAAAATTTTCAGGCTAGCACTGGAAGTTACAACAACCTTCCACTGGGCGAGCCGAACGTTGTTCCAATACAGCGAATCCAATCAAATCCGCTGAGCTCTACAACTAAATTAGAAGAATCGACCAACGCTAGTGACGCCACTTCTGATACAAAAAGTTCTCAGAATGAAAGCTACCGTTCAGACTACAAGCAATATAGCATGGAACAAAATAATGTGAACTACGGACCAGGTCAATATACGGGTCAGAGGCACACAGAGAAGAAGAAATCGAAAGGATATCCGAATTATAACGAGCAGAATGCTAATTCACAAATGACTCGACCCAACCAAAATTATAATCGTCAAGGCCAGCAGAATCAATATGTTCAGCAGCCAAATTTCCAACCGTATCAACAGCCAAATTTACAGCAGTACCAGCAGCAACCGAACCCTCAGGAAAACGTTGTATTGTCGGTGTTGAATTCTGGACCTCAAAATTTTAATCAAAACACCGGTCAGTTCTCGAAAAACGGAGGTGGTAAACGTAACCAACAGCAACGAGGGCAACAAATGGGGCCAAATTTTGTCATGCAAAATCAGCAAAATCCAAACTTTCAACAGGTATTAATTTCTCCAAGCGGCGAAAACACGACGTTCTTCCAGAATCCTAAATCTAATCAGATGAAAGAGACCAGTCAATTTCAAGGCCAAAGCAACCCGAATAAGTTTTCTCAAGTTCCCAAGGAGTACCAAGGGAACATGAACGCTGGAACTGGAATAATTTCCCAGAACTCAGGCATGACAACGCAAATGCAGCATGGGTTCGGGACCCCGAACATGGGTGGGCCTTTGATAGGAACTTCCCCGATGTATCAGAATCAGCCTCAGTTTTTCCCTTACCCAAATAATATGAATAATATGCAATCGGCTCCTAATTTATGGGTTGGCGGTAAGCAAGGGACAAACGTTGTGACTCAAAACTTCCAAATTAATTTTCCAATGCAAAATCAAATACCTCAACAGAATTTTCCTTCGTCTACGCACCCGAAAGTGAATATAGATATTTCAACTGCCCCTCTACGACAAAATTTGAGCAATATAACCAGGGTAGAGATACTTCTCAGATTTCCAGAAAATACTCCCTACTAATCTTTCGTAGATTGAGACGTTTAAACATCAAATTACAAAACAAGAAAAAGAATCTGAAGAACTTGAAATGAAAATCAAAAAGAAGGTATCCAAAGAATTCATTGCAATAGACAAGCTCATAATAATAATGCTAGGAATTCGACATTAAATCACAAACCTCGATACGTGACATCACCAAAACCAGAGTCCAGGAGAAAGAAAAAGAATTACGAGAGAAAGAGAAGGAGCTTGCTGAAGTTCTGAAGAAATTGGAGGCATTAAATAAGCCCACCACTGTCAAAGACTCAGGCAGCTCCGAAAAGGTTGATTCTTCAAGTCAGAGCGAGCCTGGTAATAATTGCAACTAAATTTGCTTGTCTCAGCGATAATTTATCGGTGGATAGATCTTTTTGGAGGCATCTTAGAGAAAGAGAGTTCTTGTGGACGATTCTTGCCTCACGATGTCATCGAATCCGCGAGCACTGACAAAATTGCAGAGACTTTGCACGAAGAAATACAGAAATTTGAAGAGGATGTAAACGCTTTTCATAAGGAGAAACGACCGTTATTTGAGAGTCTTTTGGCAGCGATAAAGGAAGCAATTGCCGAATTTATTCCTGGATCTTTGGTAAAGCTGTTTATTTTCAATTATTTGCTGACTCATGCCACAAGTGCCATATTTACGGATCATATAGAACGGACCTCTGGCTTCCTTGGTCAGATATCGATATCGTAGTGGAATGCCAAGATCAAAGAGATCCTTTAGATTTGATCAATAAGGCCCTTTCAAAAAGAAAATGGGTTGAGACAATAGACGTGATACGGACTGCATCGGTTCCTGTTATCAAGATAGTCTGCACGAAGGAATATGACAGCAAAAACGTTGATTTTACAATATGGAACCCCATGCACAACGGGCGTGAATGCGCGAAACTTGTCCAGGAATATCTAGACTACTACACAATTTTACGGCCGCTCGTGTTGGTGTTGAAGACATACTTAAGAAATTTAAACTTGAATAACACCTATCAGGTATCATCCAAGCTTTCATTCCACTCAACAAACATGAATTGATGCTAGGGAGGATTGAATTCCTATGGGCTGATCTTAATGGTTGTGCATTTTCTACAAAAACAGCTAAAATCGAAGTTTTCAGAGCCTTATATCCTGGGAACGTCGCTGTTGAACTTCTTTAAGACATACTACGAGTTCGACTACTATAATTCAATGATGATCCCATTCAAGCCACCTTCCAAGAATCCGGATGTGCTAGCGACAATCAACAACAACGGATTTTTAAATATGAATGCGATGAGCATGAATATGAACATGAATATGGGAATGGGTATGAACATGGGCATGGGCTTGGGAATCGGTATGGGAATGGTAAGAATTTCTAGTGACGTGGCTGAGGTCTAATATTGCTTAAAAATGAAGCGATTGATCATACAAGACCCACTGAACCCCAATAATATCGTGACAAAAGGAACCTTCCAAGTACATAATCTAAAAGTAAATTCACAAAATTGGTTGAATGTGACTCACCTGTAATGGATGTGGATTAGAACGCTTTCTTCGCGGCCTATATTGTAGCTTATCAAGGCTGTCATTGCGGCTATCATAAAATTTTTAACGATATGTCTTCGAAAATGGATGAGTTGAAAGAAATCAAATCAGAAAATTGCACGAGTGTTCTGCGAAGGATAATGTCAGTGTGCTTGCCGATGATTCCGACGAACTAAAATATTTAAAGAATTTTGAGGTAAACTTGAAATTGATAAATCAGTATTCTCATAGAGAGTCGTAATAGCAGGGAGTTAAAAAGGATGGGGCATAGAGACACTACCATTTCACAAAGAGAATAAAAAAAATAAAACAAAAAGAAAGTGAGGTTCTTTTTCGAAAATTTAAAAGTTTTGTCATATAAAAAATCAAAGAAAAAAAGGAAGAGAAATTGAGAACCTTAAGAATGCTTGCATAGAATTAGGGCGTTTTGTTGATGTTGTTCTATAATGCTCATTTGTTTTGTCTTTTGCTCACTGTAACATTGAAAAAGGAACCCTTTGGCTGATTTATTATTTCTCTCTTTCGAAATAGCAAGAAAGTCTTTTTTTCAAAGACAGCAAAAGGACGCATGTTGCAAATTGTTATTGTCATTCATAGCAAAGTGGACAGAAAGATTCATATATATATATTTTCTGGTACTCTCATAGTTGAGTGTGTAAATTAAAGTCTACTTAATAATTAAGAGTTTAAAGATTTCTCTGCAAAATATCATAACTTGTCATTAGCTTAAGGGATTTAACCTTTATACATAAACCTTTCAATATGGACTATTGACCATGAATTGTTTCACTAATAATGCTAACTAACGTATTAAAGTCTGAAATTAATTATGTTCAAATAATTTTGTCACCATCCCTCTCACGTTGTCTGATTTGAGGCCGTGAAGATGCTGCTCGTGGTGATGAACTTTCGGGTCTTTCTTATCGACTATATCTTCCTCGCTCCCTTCCTCATCCAACTTCTCGAATTCCTCCTCTTTTGACTTATTCACGGCAGCAATGTAGCTAGTCATGCCTGACATCGGAATTCCTTGGAGATATTCGATCTCCAAATAAATTTTCCCGACTTCTGCTCCTTTGTCATTTAGGAGAGGGAAGTTCTCAATTGCGAATCCCTTGACGATTGAATCTAGAGGAATTTTTGTTGTTCCCAAGGGTTTCTGGTTAGAGCCTTTTAGTTGGACTGTCACCTTGATATTGGAAGCTGATTGCATACTAATGCCGACGAGTTTCGAATGCCAAGTCACCGAATGTGTGCAGGCAGGTTTCGCTTCGCTTACCATTGTTTGGGATCCAATAATAATGATGCATTCTATGCAAGCATCCTCAGGTAATTCGTTTTCGAATCTGGCTTCGAAGGGCCGTATGCTTAAATATCCATTTGACATGTTTTTCTTCTGAGATTGTTGATTTTTTTGAGAATGTTCAGTTGAACTAATTGATATATTACTAAGTTGAAAGATCTCTGCTAAAAAGGAGGGCTGAAATACTGGATCACTCCCTTTATGATCCTTTCTTTTTTCAGTATTATTGAGTTTTGAGCGCTAAATCTCAGCTCAGATCAGTAAGAGCAAAATAATGGTTAATTTACATTTGATTTAACTATCTGCACAAAGACGCTGAGCACTATCGGCCGTTTTGAATAAGAAGTTTCTTTGTAGAATTCAACCGGCTATGAACAGAGAATAAGAGTAAGTCACAAGTGAAGCTCCAATCTTTTTTCGAGTTTTCGATAAAAGTCAAAACTGAATTTAGTTTTAGGTACAGCAGTTAATGAAATGAGTCAGTAATCTCAGAGAACAAAAGGAACGATAGTTAATTTTACTTGCTCAGCAACCATCTACCGTAAAATTTTTGAGTGAAGCACTTACTGAGACAAATACGAATCACCCAATGTCTTGGAAACCTATCGACTCATCGATGAGGGATGTGACAAAGACCTAAGCAAAATTTGATTAAAGAAAGCATTTTTCTGTTACTTTTCACCTTCGAATTGAAGTTGATGTAATATTCACTATTCTTTTTTGAGGAGGAAAAATCGGAGAGAATGCCATGCCATTCATTGCCTTGCACAGAGACTATTTCCAACTTCAGCATTGCCTATTTTTTTCATAGACCAAAGCTTACAAATTTGATCAGCAATCACTCACATTTCAGTTCTTCTCTGGAATAAAACTTTGTAGAATTTCCAATCGAATCCATTTTTATTCGTATATTCATTTTCTCAGCCGAGAGATAAATTGTATCTCACATATTCTTTTTCCAATATAAAAGTTCGGGAATAACGCGTAGTTCAATGAGGATGAACTAAAATACTAATATTCATAATTTTACGGTCTCAATAGCATAAAATCATCCTTTCATATATCGAAATATCATCTATATTTAAGCAAAGAAAGCACATAATTCCTTTCAAAATTAGTAAATGCTTTTCTTAATCTATATTTAATGTCCAGAGAGAAATTTATCAATCTTTACAGATGCTTGAATTCAGCAGTACAAAACCCAAAAACAAAGCAGTAACATAAGTCCAACAAATTTTGCAATCATAGTTCTAAAAACTCATCAGTCGTGAAGTCTAGAAACTAATGATTTTTGCTTCATTTTGAAATATTTAAAAAATCGAATTGTGTGTGGATCACAGCAATATTTCTGAATTCAGAATAATATCGAACGATCAATTTACTTTATAACATTCTAAAAAAGAAAAACCCCCAAAAAAAAAGCACACACAGAGAATTCTCCTACAAGTTTTAGATCTAAGTGGATTTCTCAATGATTAATTTAAAATAAAGTAGCCAATTGATCATCGATCATCTTGCATTCGAAATAATTTCAGAGAATAGTTTATCCGATTCTAACAAACGCTTCAGTAAACAACCAAGATTTTTTTACTTACTTCATCGGTCAGCTTAAATTATCTTTTATTCACTCATCTCCGAAATAAAATGAGTTTCTGTCAAGAAAAGGATCATCCTGGTTGAACCCAAGCATATATTCCTGAGTAGTATAGTTTTGTGGCTGATTTAAAGGATCTTTCATTGGATTGCAGACCGGCGGAAGGTTCCTATATCCAATATTAACGCAACCACCTTACCAATTAGTTCTTACGCATTTTGATCCAATCTTTGATTAAGTGCTCTGTTCTCTTCCCAGAGGGTCTTAATAATTTCATGGCAATCTGCTAGTTCTAGCTTCAGTCTCTTTTCTCTGAGCTTCAATTCATTGTTCTAGTTCGATTCATTTATTAGATTCGAAAGCACAAGCCAAGTCTACCTCATATTCAAGCTCAGCTATTCTATTAGTTTGGCTCGTTTCATTGGAGATCGTTGTTGTAGCCTCGTGGTCTTTAGAGATCTTTTTTCTGGAAATGTTTTCGAGAAGATCGCTTTGCGAATAAACATGAGCTATTTTAATTAACCAATTAATAATAGTTACGGTCTATTCTTTCTGAAGTTCGGGTTGGCATAGCAGTAATGATAGCCAGAAACTTTGAATTTTTTGAAATAATACATATGGAGCTGTTAATAACCATCAGGTCAATGAGTCATTTGAGCGAGTAATGTTACTTGTCTGACAAACGATGCGAAATTTTTATGGGTAAATAGCGCAGGGAGTACTTCGCTGCAGAGAGTATCCACATCCTTGATAATGAATTTGGTTCCATCTTCGCTCCAAGTGATGATGTCTGGGTATTTATTACTCTACAAAGAATATGATCAGAGAGCTGTTAAAGATGAGAAGCGCTACTTCTAATATATCAAAAAGCTGGTCAAGAAAGCGACATTTGTTTTGCTTTTTGCTTCCTTTTGAGACTTTTTCTGCAGGAGTTGGAGAGGCTGTATTCATGAAAAAGCGTCTTGGAAATTGAAATGAATTAATGTTATAAAATCTCAACAGATCTCGGTTTTATTAGAGCATATAACTGGAAAAAGACCTGCTGAATAAAAGCAGCCTAATTAGATTCAGAATCTTTTAATTTAATACACAAATTTAATAAGGGTGTTCTTAGAATTCGTTCCTTTTCACTGTTCCATACGGGATTGAGATTGCTCCCTAATGTTCTTCGAGCACGGAAAGTTCTGTCAATCGTTTCAAATCTAATCCTTGTAGAAAATCAGTTTAATTGAAAAGCCACTCTCCATAATGGAAGCAGCAAACGGTAAATCCCAAAGACCCAGCCACTGACATATTCTAGTCTACTTTTGCTTATGAGAATGAGTGTGTTATAGAGGAAGAAAACAGAGAGTTCAGGAGAGAAATTAGCAACGAAAGCATTCCGTGGAAATATTGAAATCACACTTCCTATTCTAACAAACTAGTAGTATACAAGAGAACTGCAGCTGTCTGAAAATAATTAAGAGAAAATGGCTGCGATTGCTCGGATTTCAGTGTATTTAGAGTCAGATATTGTGTGAGGTCAAAGTTTTTTTCGGTAAACCAAGGATAAGAAATTCAAAATTGTATGCATTCTTCTTCTTTTACTGATATTCAGATCGTTAGGTGGGTGTTAATTCAATACTGAAGTTTTGCAAACCTTAGAAATTTTCGTCGAAGTTTAAATTAGAATCAGCATAAATTTTTCAGAAGATCAAATTTCAGAAAATGCTTTTAGTTGCGAAAGTTTGGTTGCTCATGTATTCTTATAAACGAGACCATTAGAAGGCACGTCATATTGTTGCTGTTGTTGGCTAAGAAGTTGTATAATCGTTAACCAATATCGCTTCGTGTTATTACTAATAAGTTTATCGTTAGTAATGCTAGTAGCAGGCCAGGAATATTCTGAAGATGAGGCTCTCTTAGTCATCTTGAGTTATCGGAAATTTTGTCCACCCGACCTGATTCGAATATTATTCAATTTATCATGATGTATTCATAGTTGAATAAAAAGTTATAACGATGTGACTCTGCTTGGAAACAGCTTGAGACTTTGATCAACTCATTTGAATTAGGGACGGATACTAGGTAGCTCTTCGAAGAGAAAATTTAAAACAGCTTGTTATCAAGTATTAAAAACAGGGTATTTTTCTCAAGAATAAAAAATCAAATCATATTATTTAGGAAATTCCAAGGAACCTGCAATGTGATTAACCTTATAATACAACTAATTTTTTTTTTCACGATAAAGAAGCCCCAGAAGGAAGTTAAATAGTTATTTGATAGACTATTTGTACCATAGAAGTTTATTAAAGTTCTCTCAGGAGACATTTTACAAAAACATTTTTCAATGAGAATCGATTGTACCAATCTTGAAATAGAGCAATGCAGAGATATTTCCAGCTCGTACAGTGAGTAGATTTCTACAATTCGAATGGAGGCATAGTTTTGCTCAGTTACATGTATCACAGCAAAGAATTTTCGAAAAAATTTTTATATTATGATCTATTTGTGTATCTCCATTGTTGCAACTGTCAGTTAAAAGAAGGCCGCAAGATACTTGTCTCTTGTTTTAAGCAAATGTTGAGATATAGAATGATGTGGTAATCCAGAGTTGCTTTGGGAGATCCGTTAAAATTTGATTAGTTATAAACACTTTTGAATAATTTTTACGAAGTCTATTGCACTATTACATTTGGGAGATGCTCGTGTTGCCAATGCGAGATTTCGATTTATATTCTTTAAGACCTATAATTATGATAGCTTGAATTTCCATTACTTCAGAGAATTTGCTCAGTACATAAGTCTCTTTCTTCCAAATCTATACTCACAAAACAGAAAATATGAAACAATGATTAAGTGCTTGTTAACTATGGAAATTTATTTTTCTTGACAAGAAGTAATTTCTCAACCAACTCCATTTAGACAGGAGTAACACTTCAGACCAGAGAGCCTTTCTGTTGGTGTTTATAATTATTTCACTTTTCGATTAATAATCAGGCTACTGGACAATAAATTTTACTGTTCTGGCGAGTAAGGCACATCAATTCGATTCGGTTTCAAACGATAACCAGACTCACAACATTCTTTTCCCTTAATAGATTTTCTTTACTGCTCGATAATACACGACTGGAAAGCAACCAACCTTTTCGCCTTGAGTTGGAAAATTCTCTCATGAACAGATAAGCTATCCAACCTCCTAAAAATACTATCACCATCCATATTACGTGTTAATTATTAAAGAATTTGTCTCAGAAACCTGCTAACTAGGTAAATTTTCAAACGCCTCAGCTAAGCTGCTGAAAAAATCTCGATCAAATGCTTCCCAATTTTGTCCAAAAGCGAGAATAATGACCAATTTATCATTGTTTTATTTCCATTCAGTAGCTGTTTTTAACATTCAGTTCCTATTAGAACTTGTATTATTATTCGTGGCTCTCCTTGCTATTCAGTAATACTGCCATGGCAAGTAGTTCTCTTCTCTCAAATACATGTTAAACTTTTCTGTCGGTAAAAATCCGAGTAGAAAATATTCCTCTTTCATTCTAAATTGAACCACAATGGACATCCAGAAAATCACAGGCACAATCTCACTGAGACCAGTCAAAGCCGAACTAGTTCATGATCCTCGCACCAATTCAATCACGTTAGGACCTTACTGCTTGCTATTCGTCGGATGTCATAGACTAAAGACAGAACCATCGAATGGGCCTCTTCAGCAGCCTGTCTGGAACGATAGCTTCATTGTTAATATCACGAATGAAGATGTCATCCATGTCAAAATTTGCGCCACCAGCTTGGCCTTTAAGACACAAAACCTGCTCGGACAAGGATCATTAGAGATTTCTAAGCTGAAATGCGATTCAGAGGTACACACTCATTGGATAAATATATTCTCGACGAAAGGTTATATTGGAAAACTGCAGCTCGAAACGCGGTACATTGATGCTCCAAAAGGACAGCCGAAGATTTCATGTCTACATCCTGAATACGATGAGGTCATTCAGAAAAAAGTTCCAAGTCTTGTTTTTGAGGACCTTCCGCCTGAGCAGACCAATTACTTCATGCCAAAGCCGAAGCATCACTCGATGTTATCGTTGGATTTATATGATGAATCATTATAAAAATGGTATTAGTGTTTATATTATTAGTTGATAATAAGGAAATCTGAGTCTTATATATAGGATAGGAATGAGTTTTATTGCTAATGAATAAGAGAAAGAGAATTGAAAGAACTTGATTTTTTATAGATCTATTACATAGTATTGATACTGAAGAAGTCATTTTTAAGATCCCCAATTCAAAATTACAGCTGAAATAAATGAAGCTTTGGAGTAATCCCACTATTCAGAATTTTTAGAGGATCTTTAGAAAGGTTAAACAAAAACCACCAATTTTTGGGAAGTCAGAGACCAATGGTTAATTATATGAGATTAGGCAGGGAAACCTTATTAATAAGATAAAATTTACTTCCCCAACAACAATCAGCCTGTAACCACAAATCCTTAGCTCAGATGAGATTTCATTGTTAAAGCTGGCCTTTATAATTTATGAAATTTGATAAAAGAGAATATCAAATAACACTAATAAATCGCAACGGTAATTCAATAAGTAGAAATAATTTATGAACTAAACTTCATGTTGGAAGAAGAAAGAAAACAAAACGCTGCCAAGCCAAGTGAAAGAGTTTTTCTCTGCTTCCACTCGGCAAATCTATCTGAATTCAGAGACTAATCAAATCTCAACTCAATTATATCACTATCATAATCAACTTTCCATTCAATTTGCTTATATGCCATCTCTCTGTTCTGTTGACAGACCACATCTTCTAGAGCTTTTTTATACTTCCTTCTCGCTTTTCTAACTTCATACGCACTATAACCGCAGAACGCAGCTAAAACCATCATGACTCCACCCACGATCGCTAGCGTCACGCCAACAGTTAATTGAGACGTCCATGTAGTTCCAAAATGTGACCACTCAAGCATGACGAGGATCATCCCGACGATAATCATCGCAAGCGCTGGAATTCCAAAGCAAAAAGCCTTCAAAAACGAAGTGATAGAAAAACTTTCATCAAAATGCTTTTGAGTGGCCTTCTCCACGGCTTTAAAGAAGCGCTCGACGTCTTTCTTGTTTACCTTTCCATCGGCTTCAACGGGATCAAAATGTGAATAATCCCATGCACCTGAGTCTGGATTTCTCGTAAAGAAAACAAGTGTAGCCGTTGGATCTAATGGGATTACGTTGAGAGAAGGCATCGAACGTCTCTCATTGTTGCATTTCAGTGTTATCGTCCCTTCAGTTGCGACTGTTTCCGAAAAATTCACTCTAATCGATGGAGATTCTTCCTTAGCCTGGTTAGAAGGAGTATTGGAAGCTGAGTGGTGTATCAGGTTTCCCAGTTTTTTCTCGAGATGAGAACTGGAGCCCATATCGCCATCTGGCAAAAAGAGCGAAAACGATTTACCGCCATGAGTGTTATCGGTCTCTTCAGATTTAATTGCTAGCGAATTTGAATTTTCCTGATAATTACAAAAGAGACTCCTCGTCTTGGCGGTGTGCTTGCCGGGAGGTTTATAACCGAACGGCGAATTCGTCGGTGAGCTTTCTTTTGAACCAAGTAAATTGGTTGGAGAATTTTCGACGTCCAAAGAGCTTCTTTGGAATTCAGAGACAAACGTGAGTCTTTCCCGCCGGTGGTTGGGAGATGGCCGAGGGCGCGAAAAACGTAGTTGAGTTTTCAGAGGGATAGGATTTCGAACTTTCTCTGTGGAAAGGACGACAGTCGAGTGAGGGCTATCCTCTAAAGAGAGATTCGATGGAGTTAGGACTCGATCCCCAGGAGTGCTGCTGAGATCGAATTGCCGGAGACGGGTAGGAGAGTCGCCAAGTTCAATTGTGCTTTCCATATGCGTTGGGGCCTTTTTTCCGGAAAAACAGTTTTAATTTATTTCGAATTAACTTATCGCAAAGGATCTTCAGAAAAATTCTTTTAATCTTGAGTCTAATCCTTGAAACAATTTATATGACTCACATTATCTCAGAACAATGTCCCCTTAGGCTTTTGTAAATCGCTTTCTGCATACTCGAAAGCGTCGAAGTCAGCAAAATAATGGAAAATTATGAAGTTGAAGAAGTTTCTGGAAATGATAAAGTGGACACAATGCGTTCGATGAGCGAATGAAATGGGGAAACATTCAAATTGAGACGAGACGACTATCATTCTGAGTTTATGAGCCTAAAGAGTCCCTATCTTATTTATATTACTGGAGAATCGAAGAGAAGTTTCTCCGGCTCTATTTTACGAATTTGAAAAAAGTCTAAAAAGGGTAGATTAAAAAGATTAATTCAGATTCAAACTTTTTTTCCCTCTCATTAAAAACTGAAAGAAACACCTATCCCTTTCTTGTTCTTTGAAAATGTTCGACTCCTTCGGCGATAGCAGCCGTATACAAACATTAACTCAAAATACTTGTCCATTGACATAAACACATGTTTTCTCCAACTATTAAGCAAGATAACTATTGCTCTTGCATTATTGAATAGTATTAAAGCTAAAATTCAGCCTCTTTTTCAAGAGCCTGCTAGACCGCATTTTAGCTCGGCTGAACTGATCAAGATCACCTTCTTTTCTTGGTGGAGTTTTCTAACTTTTATTGATGTAAAAATTATTTAAGTTGTTAAGGTCGCTTAGAACGGTATCGTAAACTAATTTCTCAATATCGATTGCTGTCAGTTGTCACAACTGCCACTTGCAAACTATTAGGCACAATTTTATCGTTAATTTTTATTCTCTCGAAGTATCAGTTGCTTCATCAGTAATATTCAAATTTAAACAAATTCGGTTTTATCGAAAAATAATTCATCGCAATTCAAGGGCAATGATTTCTTCTTCATTGGACTACTTGATTCGAAAACCTGATATTGGGGGTGCAAGAACCCGTCTTTCTAGACCAAGTGTAAAATCGAGACCTTCGAGGCCTGCAACTCCCATCGGTTCAAGCTCAAACATAGAAAAAACAGAAATTCCGACCATAACTTGGGATGATTTCAGCGCCGAACCAGACACGAACAGTCCCTGGGCTGCTCATACTTATTGGCACATCCGATACAAATACAAAATTAGCTTTTCTAAAGACAAACATAACATTAAATTGGACGTAACATGCCAATTGAAGAATAACTCCTGGGTAAAACGAAAAGAGGATCGGTTGCTGGCTCATGAAAGAGGCCATTATTTGATTGGATGGATATGTGCTTTAGAGTTCAAGAAACGAGTTAAAAACGCAAAACTCAGCAAAACTAACCACTCAAGTGAAGTTCAGAAAATCTTTCAGGAAACGCTGGATGAATACCTGAAATGGGAAATTTTATATGATGAAGAGACGGATCATTATAAAAACATTTCGAATCAGCAAAAATGGGACCGCGCGATCGCAAGAAAGCTGGAACAACTGAGGATGTACCTAGAAGCCCCGTAATTTATTGTGACTTAGAATTCCAACCGATTTTTTATACGCTTTTTAAATATGTGAATATTTTCAATCTATCAATCTAGCTATCTAATTATTCAGGAAAATATAGCTCTTATTTATTCAGACTTGGCTTTCATTACCAAATTGCATAGTTATCTATCTACCTTTCCATTAGACAATAAACTTTCAACAAACTAGCGACTTCTAAAATTGCAGTGATAACCATCTTATATGATGATCAGGTTGATCTTCTTGCTGTAAGTATTCTTGATAGAGTGCTACTTTTGCTCGATGAATATCAGATATCCGAAAACCGATTAGACTTACTGTCTGGTATCTAGTATTAAGTACGAGGTTTACATTATCTAAAACACTGCTGGTTAGAATCACTGCCATTTCTGAAATTACAAGGTAGCATGGTTGTTGTGGAAATGAACGATAAATTACTCTCTTCAGCATGGAGAGATTTGAATAAACATATATATATATCTTTTTTTACAGCATTGAAAAGGAAAGAACAATGCAATAAAATAACAATTAATGAAATAAAATAGCAATGAGTTATTCAATGTGTTTCTGGACATACAAGCATTTACATTCAAAAAAGTCCCGTTGTTCTCCTTACTTTATTCATAAACGATTCGTATTCCGCGTCATAGTCCTCGGAATAAAAATTTGTATACTCGTTAAACAATTTTTCATCGAATCTCTTTGCGTTGTTGAACGGAGACTTGGATTTATCACCTGCGTTTTCCACATTAATAAACTCTCTCTTGGGATTAAAAACATTCCTTCCTGTTTTCAGATTCGAGCTGGTATCACAATCTACAGGTATTTTATCGTCGCCATGCTTTTTCTTGTCATTCGTATCCTTATTCTCAGAGTGGTGATTTGCATTGTCTCCAGGTGGATTAGTTCCAATCATAAGCTCTTCTTTCGTACAAATTGTCCTCAAATCCAAGACATCATATTCGGGACCGAATCCTTGAAACTGTATAGATAGCTTTTTTGGTGCAATTTCCGTTAAGCGTCTCTCTGCTTCTAGATCCAAACTGAGCTCTTTTTCTTTAAGTAACT